>Ga0209340_1000881_pt1 | contig 26147 bp, 23 predicted proteins | sample EPASupsiteSAE323_FD_187266 | JGI IMG/M metagenome (GOLD analysis project Ga0209340, IMG submission 187266) | Bioremediated contaminated groundwater from EPA Superfund site, New Mexico - Sample SAE3-23 (SPAdes) (version 2) | ecosystem: Environmental > Aquatic > Deep subsurface > Groundwater >... | reverse complement strand
GCCTTGAAGATGCCCTTTTGGCGCAGCTGGAGGATGTATTTACGGTCGGAAACCGCGAAAACCGTACTCCGAATACGATTTTGATCTCGGTTCGCGGCGTAGAGGGTGAGGGGATGCTGTGGGATCTTAACAATGCCCTCATCGGTGCGTCGACGGGATCAGCCTGTGCAAGTGAAGATTTGGAAGCCAATACCGTTATGCTGGCGATCGGTGCCGATCATGAGCTGGCTCATACCGGTATTCGTCTTAGCCTCAGCCGTTTTACGACGGATGCTGAGATCGACTATGTTATCGAGAGTTTTACGAAAGCGGTTGCACGTCTGCGAGCGATTTCCAGTTCATATGCAAAAGTTCAACCTACCCCCGGCGGTGAAGCCGGAGAATGCAATATTCACCATTAATAAGGAATAAATTATGGCTAAAAATGATCTATTGGGCGGATCTCTTTGGGATCAGTACTCAAATAAAGTAACGACATTAATGAACAACCCACATAATCAAGGGGAGATTACCCAAGAAGAGTGTGATGCGGATGGGTATAAACTGATTGTCGCCGATTTCGGAGCGGAGAGCTGCGGTGATGCGGTGCGTCTGTATTGGGCCGTTGATCCTAAAACGGATACGATCGTCAAATCGAAGTTTAAAAGTTTCGGATGCGGTACGGCGATTGCCAGCTCGGATATGATGGCAGAGCTTTGTATCGGCAAAACGGTACAGGATGCCGTTAAAATCACCAATATCGATGTCGAAAAAGCACTTCGTGACGATCCCGAAACTCCGGCCGTTCCGCCGCAGAAGATGCACTGTTCGGTTATGGCGTACGACGTTATCAAAAAAGCGGCAGGACTTTATCTCGGTGTCGATGAATCAAGTTTCGAAGATGAGATCATTGTATGCGAATGTGCCCGTGTGAGTCTCGGAACGCTTCGCGAAGTGATCAAACTGAATGACCTTAAAACCATCGAGCAGATTACCGACTATACAAAAGCGGGCGGATTCTGTAAATCGTGTATCAAACCGGGCGGACATGAAGCGCGTGAATACTATCTTGTCGATATTTTGGCTGATGTACGTGCCGAAATGGATCAGGAAAAAATGCGTGCGGCGGCCGATGCGGGAACGCACGGTGATTTCGAAGCGATGACGCTGGTGCAAAAAATCAAAGCGATTGACAGCGTTATCGATGAGTCGATCCGTCAGTTCTTGATCATGGACGGCGGAAATATGGAAGTTATCGATATTAAAGATTCACCGGATTATATCGATGTGTATATCCGCTATTTGGGTGCCTGTAACGGATGTGCGAGTTCAAGTACGGGAACACTTTACGCTATCGAAGCGACACTCAAAGAAAAACTCTCTCAGAAAATCCGCGTTCTTCCAATCTAACTTTTCTATAGTACTTTTCTCTTTAGCGAGAAAAGTACCAAAAGAGCATACCGTGATCCAAGAACGCTCGCTCCTTTCGGCATTACTGCCTTCGGAGCGGCTCTAGGTATTGGATCACGGGAATTTCATAAAAATATTTATGCCCTCACACCATACCAAGAGCAAGGTCGCGTGCCGTAGGGCATAAGCGTACCGCCAGCGACTTGGGGTGAGGGCGATTTCTTTTGATACTTTTCTATGAAAAGAAAAGTATGTTAAAAGTTCTTATCAAACCAGTCTGCAACCGTACTACGGATCGTATGACGTAATTGAATCCCTGCAATAAAATTGTTATGCTGTGCTTTGTTAAGCAAACTGACAAGGGCATTACGACGTTTGGAGAGGAACGGATGGTCGATTTGACCCGGGTCTCCCATAACGACGAGACGCGTCTCATCCCCCATGCGGGTTCCGATGAGCTTTAAAGTGGCATTGGTCATATTTTGAGCCTCGTCGATGATGACGAATTTACGTGAAATCGTCGTACCGCGTAAATGGGCGATGTCCATTACTTCGATATTGTATTTTTTCATAAACACTTCGGTAGCGTTTTCCCGCTTAATGGAATTGGTGTTACCGGTGTATTCGACACGCGCATCAATAGATCGTTTGCTTTGGTGCTCGATCGTAAAATTGACCGCGGAATAGAGGGGATACATAAAATAGCCGAGCTTTTGTTCTTCATCCCCTTTACGAAATCCCAGTTCCGCCGCTTGGTCGTTTGACGTGACGGTATTACGGGCATAAACGATTCCCTCGACGATTCCCTCTTCTACCAATTCCAGCCCCGCTTGCAGGGCAACAAGGGTTTTCCCAGATCCGGTAGAGCCGGAAACGACGGTGACATAGTTTTGCGGGTGGGTCATCATGGCGTAATAGAACTTTTGTTCCAAATTGAGCGGGCGGACAAGCTCTTCATTGAAATATTCCCCGAAACGTCGATCGAAATCGCACCATTCTATCTGATTGTTGAATGCAAAAGCGTGACGTTGAATTCCCGTTTCGTACATCTCTGACGTGGTGCTTTGCGCTTTTTGGACAAACGTAATTTGATCAAAATTGTGGTGTTCGGCACCGGTTGGGAGAGCGGGGACATCTTCATACTCATAAGTATAGGTAAAGTCGATTTGTTCAGGTGCCTCGACGCTGCTGTTGCGGATGCTTTGGGTGCGGATACCGCGAATCTCGGCCGCAATCCGAAACGACATGTCGTTAGAGAGGAGGATAAGGTCATAATCATCGGCGATTTCACCGATTTTGGCGTCGTTGATCCCTTTGGGCTCGGAAAAATTATGGGCTACGCGGTATTGTTCGCGGTGAACGATAAAGAGGTCAATAAGGTTTGCCTCTCCTCCGTGCAATGATCGGTCAAAATTGAGCGACAAACGGTAGTAGCGGTCGTTTTTACACTCTTCGACATCGACATGGCTGCGGACGCATTCGGGAAGCTCAATAAAACTGATCGGCTCTCCCCACGCCGCATCGGCGAGACGAAAAAATTCACGGGCCTGAAAACCGGCTTCGGAACGCATATCGTCTTTTTTACTGTTAAGTTCGGCCAAAACGATATTAGTGATAACGATGCCGTTTTGGTTTTCGTCACTGATTCGTAAAATGTTGGTTGGATCATCTAAGATAACGGAGGTATCGAGAAGGTAGCAGTTTTGAGTTGGACTCGTCACAAAGAACCCTTTTTATAGGAATCCTTTATGGTAGTGAAACAAAGCTTAAATATATTGAAATTAGAGGTAATACCCTTTGATTCCGTTCATGGTAGAACCCATATTGAGCAAAACCATATCGGCACATACCAGTGCCGCCATTGATTCGGCGACGACGGAACCTCGTACGGCGACACACGGGTCATGCCGCCCTTTGAGAGAGACATTGACGCTCTCATTTTGGGTAGTGATGCTTTCCTGATCGATAAAGATCGAAGGGGTCGGTTTAAAATGGATACGGACGAGAACGTCATCGCCGTTGCTCATCCCCCCTAAAATTCCTCCTGCATGATTTGTTTTAAACCCCTTAGGGGTGATCGCATCATTATTTTGGGATGCCAAAAGCTCACCGCTTCGGATACCCTCTCCGATTTCAACGGCTTTGACGGCATTGATCCCCATCATCGCCTCTGCCAGCACGGCATCGAGCTTGTAATAAAGTCCTTCACCCAGACCGATCGGAAGTCCCGAAATTTTAACCGTAGCGACGCCGCCGACGGAGTCATGGGCATTTTTGGCCTCTAAAATGGCTGCTTTTTGAGCCTCTTCTACGCTCGCATCGAGTGCATAGATCGGGCTGTGCGCAGGATAATCAAAATCGAGCGTTTGCGATTCGATGCCGTGAATCGCGCTGATACCGCTTTGAAACGTGATACCGAGTTGTGAGAGCATCAGTTTTGCCACCGCTCCGCCCGCTACGCGAGCGGCGGTTTCACGTGCACTTGAACGCCCGCCGCCGCGGTAATCGCGCAGACCGTATTTGTGAAAATAGGTAAAGTCGGCATGTCCCGGACGGAAGATATCTTTGACGTTAGAGTAGTCGCCGCTTTTTTGGTCGGTATTGTAAATGACGAGTGTAATCGGCGTTCCCGTGCTGAGCCCTTCAAAAACGCCGCTGAGAATTTCGACACAATCTGCCTCTTTGCGGGCGGTGGCAAACTCGTTTTGACCCGGCTTGCGGCGATCCAATTCGCTTTGGATGAAGGCTTCATCGATGGCGAGTCCGGCGGGGACACCGTCGAGAATACATCCGATCGCTTTTCCGTGCGATTCACCGAAAGTGGTAATCGTAAAACGTTCTCCGAACCGGTTCATTTGAGCTCCTTGCTTAACATCTCCAGCGCAATTTGTGCCGCTTCCTGCTGAGCTTGTTTTTTGCTTTTCCCCTGAGCGGAGGCGTAGCGTTTGCCGTCGATGATGACGGCGACTTCAAACTCTTTTTTATGATCCGGCCCGTGTGCGGCGATAAGCTGATATTCGGGAGTCGTTCCGTAGTGCGCCTGCGTCAGTTCTTGTAAAGAGGTTTTGTAGTCTTTAAAGAGCGAATCGAGTGAAATATCGGGATGGACGTGTTCGAGAAGAGAAACGGTGATCTCCTGTACTTTTCCCAATCCGGTTTCAAGGTACATCGCCCCCATAACCGCCTCAAAAGCATTTGATAACAGAGAGCTTTTGGTCCGGCCGCTGTTGTTTTCTTCAGCATTGGAGAGAAAAATATGCTCTCCGAGGTTAAGATGATTGGCCAGTGAAGTAAATCCCCCTTCGTTGACGAGAGATGCACGCATTTTGGAGAGTTTCCCCTCATCAAAATTTCGGAATTTTTTGTAAAGATATTCTCCGACGATCAGATCGAGTACCGCGTCTCCCAAAAACTCCAGTCGCTCATTATTGTAGGGCTGTTTGTAGCTTTTATGCGTCAGCGCTTCAATAAGGAGCTCTTTGTTTTGAAATGTGTACCCTAAGCGTTCTTGCAGGGCTTGTAAATTGTCCATTAGTTGTTCAATCCTTTTTTGAATTTTTCCGCCTCTTCTTTGGCGATTACGTCGCATTGTTCGTTTTCGATGTGGCCGTTATGGCCGCGAACCCAGACCCCTTCAATGCGGTGGGGTGCAGAAACTTTGATATATTCCTGCCAAAGATCGGGGTTTTTGACTTTGGCGAAGTTGCGTTTAATCCACCCCTCCAGCCATTCGTTGATCCCTTTGATGACATAGCTCGAATCGGAGATGATAGTGACGTCGCACGGCTCTTTAAGCGCCCGCAATCCCTCTATCACTCCGAGCAGCTCCATGCGGTTGTTGGTCGTATGGGCTTCTCCGCCTCGGATGATGCGCTCTTTGTCTCCGTAACGCAAGATGGCCCCATAGCCTCCCGGCCCCGGATTTCCGAGTGCCGATCCGTCACTGAAGAGAGTTATTTTCTTCAAATCGTTCCTTTGAGAGATTCATAATGCTTTGCAGAGAATCAATCGCATGACAGTGCGGACAGCGGTGAAACGGCAAAAATGATATCGTATTACATTCATCACACGAATATTCAAACTGCAATGCCGCTTTGGCAACGCCGCAGCGGCGAAGGGCGATTAGGACGTCGAGTTCGAAAACCGAGCTTCCCAAGCAAAGATCGACTGATCCTTTTGCCGTGAACAGTTCGCGTAAGAAAGTATTGCTTGCAATTATATCCAAATCGAGATTTTCATCTCTGAGCCGCCATAAAACATCACTCAGCCGCTGGCTCAACGATTGGTCGTAGTGTCGCCATGCCAATGCCGGGCGGTAGGTAAAGAGCCACTCAAAAATCATGTACCCCAGTTGGCGGTGCGTGCTGTAGAGTTCGAGCAGTTTTTGGGCTTTTTCATCGATATCGATTCGGTGGTCATTGAGCAGAATCCGGCATTCAAGATAGAGTTTCTCATTCGCGGTTCCGGGAGAGAGCTCCTGCAGCGATTCCATCACCTCTAGGGCTTTGTCGTATTGCTGCAGCTGCTCATAAATGAGAATCAGATAATGCAATGCCTGCGGTGTACGGGGAGAATTGTGAAGAATCTGCATAAACGTTTGACGCGCACGTTCTAAAAAACCCGCTTTGAAAAAGCTTTTTCCCAGTAGCAAAAGGGCGTCTTTTTGGAAAATGGGATCACGGTTTTTGGAGAGGAGCGCATGATAGATTTCGACACTTTTCTCGTAATTCCCCTGATGTTCGAAACTTTGTGCCAGCAGAAGCCACGATTCACTCGTTAGAGAGTTGGTTTGCACCTGCTCGGCAAGTTTGTCCCCTTCGCCGAGAGACTCGAATTTTCCTAGAAAAGATTTAAGATCGGTATGCTCTTTAGCCGCTTTATAGCGCCCCCACCAATAGCTCAAAAAGGAGAGGATAAAAAGGAGGATAAAAAAGACGACGATACCGAAAAGAGGGTCGCGAAATTCAATAAAAAATGTGTCCATGTCGTATTATATCCGTGAAAAGGTTATTTCTTTAATGATTCGCGTTTTTTGATCGATTCGATAATGCAGCGAAGGCTCATTCTCGTTTTGGCAGATGTCACCTTTGCAGTGCAGTGTTTTGCTGGTGGGAAGCGGATCCCCAAGTCCCTGATTGTATCTGTTTTTAATCAGCGTGGAGGTGATCTGAATTTCGGCAATTTTTTTGCCGGAGGGATCGGAAACAATTTGGGCGAGTGTTTTCTCCCCCCGTTTCATCAGGAAGATCATTTTGTTTTGGCCCGGGGTGATTTGGCTCAATTTTTCAAATTCAAAACCGCTAAGGGAGGTATTTGCCTGATTAAACGGGGTATCGGGGTGCAAAGATCCAAGCCCCTCTTCGGTAATGCTCAGGGCGTAAGGCAAAGATCTATTCGGCGTATCGCAGCCGTTTATCAAGAGGGCAAAAACCACTAAAGAAGATAACCGGAACATTAAAATACCCTCTCCACCATAAGCTGAATCGAGACCCGTCCGTTCCACTCGTTCTTATTGACGGTATAGCTGCACGACATTTTTTTATTTTCGGGACACTCCAGTGTCCGCCGAAACGCGATCAGCTCAAGCGTCTTTGGGCTGAGCCGTGACGGGCGCAGTTCCAAACGGCTGTGGGATTGGTCGCTTCCGAAGAGTTTCACCGTTACGACGTCGGCCTCCCGGATTAAAAATCTCGGACGGGGATTCCCCTCGCCGTAAGGTTCGAATCGCTCCAGAAGTTCCAGCAGCTGAAAATTGATCATTTCGTGTTCGAGTTCGCCGATGATATCGCTATGGGGGATGAAATCGGCCGGATTGATCTGTTTTGCGGCTTCGTTGATTCCCAGACGAAACGCTTCGATCGCATCACTGCTCATGGACAGCCCCGCCGCCATTTTATGACCGCCGAATTTTTGCAGATGTTTCTCTTGCGATTTGATCAGGGAGTAGAGATCGACATTTCCGATGCTTCGCCCGCTCCCTTTGGCAATGCCGTTATGGACGCTGAGGACGATGGCCGGTTTTTGAAAATGGTTTACCAGCCGCGAAGCAACGATTCCTACAACACCCTCGTTCCAATGCTCGCCCGCAACGACGATGATCTGCTCTTGAGGGTTGACGTGAAGCATCGCTTCGACAGTCGTCTGAGCTTCGGTCTCTTTGCGCAGCGTATTGAGCGCCGTGAGGAGTTCAAACTGGTGATAGGCCTTTTCCGTCGTATCGGCCATGAGAAATTCAAGGGCGATAGAAGCGTCTTCGAGCCGTCCCGCCGAATTAATACGCGGAGCAATCTGAAAAGCGATATCCTCCGAAGAGACGGCGGAGCGGTTGAGGAAATCACGGATCATGACAAACGGTGAGAGAGACGAAGTTTGCATCATATCCAGCCCCGTTTTGACGATAGCGCGGTTGATCCCCACAAGCGGCATAACGTCAGCGATGATCGCAAGGGCCAAGAACGGAAAAAACTGACGCATGTCGATGGAGAGATTCAGCTCCTGTTTGAGAAGTCCCATAAAAAGCCATCCCACCTGTGCACCGCATATCTCTTTAAACGGATAGGGGCAATCGCTTTGTTTCGGATTGATGATCGCATAGGCATCGGGGAGTGTGTCTCCTGGAGTGTGGTGGTCGGTAATGATCAGATCGATCCCTCTGGCCTTGCACACTTCTGCGGCTTCAATGGCATTGATGCCGTTATCTACGGTAAAGATGACATCGGCATCGAGGCGTTCGAGCACATTTTTTGAGACGCCGTATCCGTCGCTGAATCGGTTCGGTATCGTCGTAATCAGGGGATAGGGGATGAGGTCAAAAAAACGCTTGACGATAGCGGTGGAGGTGACGCCGTCGACATCGTAGTCACCGACGAGAGCGATGCGTTCATGGTTACGGATGGCACGAGCGAGCCGTTCGGCTCCTTTTTTGGCATCTTTTAGATTAGCAGGGTGGGGAATATCGGAGAGTTTCTCGCTTTGCGATTCAAACCGCCGGGCTAAAAAACTCCCGAGTGCTGTGTGGTCGAGAAGGGGAACCTCAGGCAGGATTCGGGTTGGCATGAGCGAATGTCGCTTTCACGAATCCTAGGATAGAGGCATTCGGGCTTTGGAGGCGAGAGGTGAACTCCGGATGGAACTGTACCCCTAAAAACCACGGATGCCCCGGAATCTCGACGGCTTCAATAAGGCCGTGAGATTCACCGGTTACGATCATCCCCGCATTTTCAAGTGCTTCGCGGTAGGTCGGGTTGGCTTCGTAGCGGTGACGGTGGCGCTCGTAAATGAGAGGCTCGTTGTTATACGCGGCACGAAGGTTTGAACCCTCTTTGGTCTCACACGGATATTCGCCCAAACGGAGTGTTCCCCCCATCGGCGAGTGGTGGGTTCTCAGCTGCGTTTCGCCCGATTGGTCGATAAAGTTATCGATGAGGTAGATCATCGGATGGGTCGTTGTCGGGTTAAACTCGATCGAGTTGGCATCTTCGTAGCCTAAAACGTTACGGGCATACTCGACGATCGAGAGCTGCATCCCCAGACAGATTCCTAAATACGGGATATTGTTTTCACGGGCATATCGGATCGCTTCGATTTTCCCCTCAACCCCGCGGTTTCCGAACCCGCCGGCAACGAGAACCGAATCGCAGTCGCGAAGAAGCGCTTCCGCCCCTTGCGTTTCGATTTTTTCACTGTCTACCCAGTGGATTGCTACGCGGGTATCGAGATGGGCGCCCGAGTGGATCAACGCTTCGATAAGCGACTTATACGACTCTTTGAGCTCCAGATATTTCCCGACGAAACCGATGGTGACGTGATATTTCGGAGAGACGATTTTTTTAACCAGCGAGTCCCATTGTTCCATGTCGGGTTTGAGTTCGCCAAGCTCCAGCTCTTTGCTGATCGGAGCGAGGATGTTTTGCTGCAGGAAGCTGAGCGGAACGGCATAGATGGTCTGCTCATCCATCGCTTCGATGATGCTATCAGAGCTGACGTCACACGCGAGGGCGAGTTTTTTCTTAAACGTTTTCGGAAGACGCTCTTCGCTGCGGGCGATAATCATTTGCGGAGTGATACCGATACGGCGAAGCTCCTGAACCGAGTGCTGAGTCGGCTTGCTTTTGTGCTCACCCGCCGCTTTGATAAACGGAATCAGGGTAACATGGATAAAAAACGTCCCCTCAACCTCGTCGTCATGTTTCATCATGCGGATCGCTTCCATATACGGCAACCCCTCGATATCACCGACGGTACCGCCGAGCTCGACGACGAGGATTTCATGCCCCTCGCCCGCTTTTTTGATCCGATCGACGATTTCGCCGACGATATGAGGGACGACTTGGATCGTTTGACCCAGATATCCGCCGCTACGTTCGCGTTCGATGACCGAGCTGTAGACCTGACCGGTTGTGAAGTTGCTAGTACGCAAAAATGAGGTATCCAAAAACCGCTCGTAGTTTCCGATATCCAAATCGGTTTCGGCACCGTCTTTGGTAACAAATACCTCACCGTGCTCCAACGGGCTCATGGTTCCCGGGTCGACGTTGATGTACGGATCAATTTTGAGCATGCCGACTTGTTTGCCGGAGTGTTTGAGGAGTGCGCCGATACTGGCTGCCGTAATCCCTTTTCCAAGTGAACTTAGAACTCCGCCGGTGACAAAAATATATTTGGTCATTGAATCATTCCTTAGCTGTTTGCGTATTTTACGATGGGGTTAAATGGGTCGTGATGATCCAAAACGTCGACAAATTGCCGCTCTTCTTAAGGAACGTATTATATACTTTTAACACTTATAAAAACGTTTGAAAATGGAAATTTATGGAATCGGCTCTTTATTACGTCACGATAGCGTTGGGAATGTCGATCATTGTCAATCTTATTTTAAAACGATTCGGCATTTCCCAGATTATCGGTTACATTTTAACCGGGGTAACGGTTGCGTACGGATTTGACCTTCGGCATATGGCCGATTCGCATACGTTGGAGATGATTGCTGAGTTCGGCGTCGTCTTTTTGATGTTTACGATCGGACTCGAAGTCTCGCTGCAGCGCCTTTCCAAGATGAAAATCGATGTCTTTTTCAACGGGTCGTTTCAGGTTATCCTTTCCGCCGTTATCTTTTTTGCGATTGCGTACGGAATTTTCGGCATCACATTGGAGACGGCGCTTATCATCTCAATGGCGCTTTCCCTCTCTTCTACTGCCGTGGTGCTGAGCTATCTTAAATCGACAAAAGAGATTGCCCGACCTTACGGTCAAAAATCGACGGGAATTTTGATTTTCCAGGATCTTGCCGTCATCCCGATTTTGATTTTGATCGGTTTTTTGAGCTCAAACGGCAAAGACATCGGCGATGTTTTACTTCAAACGGCGATCAGTGCGGTCGTTATTGTCGGATCGCTTTTTATCGTCGGGAAGCGGGCGATGACGTGGCTTCTCCATTTTTCTTCCAGAAGTGAAGTTGACGAGTTGTTCATGGGATCGGTTTTGGTGATAGTCGTCGCCTCGTCGCTGCTTGCCTCGTATGCCGGATTTACCTATTCCTTGGGGGCGTTTGTTGCGGGGATGATTATTGCCGAAACCCGTTACCACCACAAAGTCGAATCGGACATTGCCCCCTTTAAAGATCTATTGCTGGGGACATTTTTTGTGACGGTCGGGATGAAGATCGATTTGGCATTGTTTGTAACCCATTTGGATAAAATCATGGCGATCCTTTTTATTGTTTTGGCAGTAAAAGCGGTTGTGATTTTCGGAGTCGTTCGTATTAAGACACAAACCAAAATTGCGTTTAAAACAGCGGTTGCCCTTTCTCAGGTAGGGGAGTTTTCCTTTGCTATCTTCGCCCTCGCGGGAAACAATAAACTCATCCCCGACGAACTCTCTCAGATTTTGGTATTGGTTGTTGTCCTCTCTATCATAGCCACCCCTTTTATTTTGGCAAATTTATCGCGTATCAGCGGCTATTTTTTCAAGGACATCAGCGTTACCGAAACGTTTGCGATGCTTCCCGGACGGAATCACCATATCATAGTCTGCGGATACGGTATCGTCGGAAAATTTGTTGCCAAAGAACTGCGCGCTTCAGGTGTCGACTATGTTGTTGCCGATAACAGCTATAAACACGTTCAAGAGGCTTTGAGAGACCATCAAGAGGTTTATTTCGGGGACATGTCGAAAACCGCTATTTTAGACAAACTGTGTACCAAAGATTCGGTCAGCGTCATCATTACCCTCGATAACCTTGAGAAAAAAAGGCTTATTTGTGAAACGATTATCCGCTATGCTCCGGAAGTCAAACTGGTGGTGAAAGTGGTGAGTTTGGAAGAGAAACGGGCTTTGCGCGGGTTGCCTATTACGATAACTATCGACGGAAAAAAAGAGGTGGCTTCACGTCTTGTAAGTGAAGCCGTTACGTGTGAGTTATGACTCTTTTGGCTGTTCGGAAACGAGCCACTGAAGATAGCGGATAGACCAGCTGAGATCTTCAATGGCAATATCAATCTCTTCCACCGGTTTCGGAAGATTCGTTTTGAGTTCGCGAACACGCTGTTTGAGATATTGTGCCATAGAGTAATAGGTATTGAGTGCCGTATCGTCCTGCGCTTTGATGATTAAATCTTCGAGCGTATTGACCAGTTCGGTTTCATTGGGGAAAATATTTCCCGCTTTGCGAATCGTCCGCTGCACCTTTTGCAGATGCGCCATATCGACTTTAAAGTTTTCTGGATTAGCGGACATTAATTACCTCGTGACCCCGGTTTAATTGCTTCGCTTCCATCGGCACACAACGGACAGTTATCCGGTGCGTACATTTCAAAATCGAAATCGGCGAGGGCAAAAAGCGGTTTGTCGGATGGCAATGCACAGTTGGCTTTACGCTCCAGCGCACTTCCGTCGCGTTTGCAAAAACCGCGGTTGGCAAGAGCGGCAAATCCGACCACTACGCCGCCGAGCACTTCGATCGCTTTGGCCGCTTCCATCGCTGAGCCGCCGGTGGTGATGATGTCTTCACAGATGAGGACTTTTTCGCCCGGAGTGATCTCGAATCCGCGGCGGATCTGCATCTCGCCGTTGACACGCTCCGCAAAAATAGAGCGTTTATCCAGTGCGGTCGCGAGGGCGAATCCTGCGATCAAACCGCCCAAAGCGGGTGCGCATACGGTATCGATAGCAATGCCGTTTGCTTTGATTTTATCGCTCAATGCATCGGCAAGAAGCTTTGCCGTTTTAGGGTCTTCGAGTACTTTCGCCGATTGGAGATAATACTGCGAATGATTGCCTGAACTGAGTTTGAAATGCCCCTCAAGCATGGCATTGGCGTTCATGTAAATAGCTTTGATATCCATGATTATACCGTCAAGATGTCTTGCTCTTTAGCTTTGAGCAGGTCTTCGATTTTAGAGATGTATTTATCGGTGATCTTTTGGACTTTGTCCTGAGCCCCTTTAGATTCATCCGCAGTGATCAGTTTGTCTTTTTCGAGCACTTTGATTTTGTCATTTGCTTTTTTGCGGTCGTTACGGACGCCGACTTTGGCATCTTCCGCCATCCCTTTAGCTTTTTTCGCCGTCTCTTGGCGCTGTTCTACCGTCATCGGAGGGAAGAAGAGTTTGATGTCGGTTCCGTTGTTGTTCGGATTGACCCCGATATCGGCTTTTTGGATCGCTTTTTCGATGACGGAAAGCATCGATTTATCCCACGGAGAGATGGTGATGGTCGTCGCATCGGTTGCCAATACGCTGGCTGCCTGATCAAGCGGTACCATTGACCCGTAGTTTTCTACACGGACGTTGTCCAAAATTTTGGTCGTTACTCTACCGGTACGGAGAGTTCGGAAGTTGTGGACCATGTGGTCACAGCTCCCTTGCATTTTTTCTTCGCAAAATTGATACACTTCGTCTAACATAGGTTTTTTCTCCGGCAATTATTTTGTAGTGTTGGCATCGTTGACGATATTAATCGTCGGAGCGGCAACATCAGTTTTTTCAACCATTGCATCTACAACGGATTCATTTTTCTGCTGAGCATAGAAATAGCCCAAAGCAACCGTATTAACGATAAATACAAACCCTAGAAAAAAGGTTACTTTAGCTAAAAAGCTTCCCGGTCCTTTAGCTCCGAAGACCGATTCGTTAGAGCCGCTGTAAGCTCCTAAACCGATGCTTGAGCTTTTTTGGAGCAGTACCGCGATGGTGATCATAACGACCAAAACGATCTGCACGATGAGCAGTATACCTGTCATGTTAATCCTTGATATTAGTAAAAAAGTTCGCGATTATAGCATAGTGTTTATAAGAGGCCGATGAAGCTTTAGTTTAATGAGAGAGTGATTAAGATGCTTCTTTTAGACAGGAGAAAACGTTGTGTGTTCAAAATGTACATTGAAGAAAAAACTCGGGTTGGCTGTCGGTATTGCCATAACCTCTTTTGCTTATTGGGTTTATTATACGCAGTAAAAGAGACACTGAATTTACGAAGCGGAACATAGAGGGCATTGCCCTTTATAGATGACTGAATCGATGGTGTATCCGCTGGGGGAAATGATCGGCTGGGGATGAAGGCAGGTGATAGCATGACAGTTTTGGCATATAAAATGGGGGTGGATAGTATCGGAGAGTTCAAAATACCGTTTTCCGGCATCTGATTCGATCCCGCTAATGATTTGGGCTGATTCAAACGCCTGCATGGTTCTATAAAAGGTACTTTTGTCGATCATCGGATCCAGGGCGCTGTACTCCTCGAAACTGATCGGCTGTTTTTGTTCGGAGAGGATTGTGAGGATTTTTTTGCGCGGAGCGGTGAGTCGAAATCCGTTGGCGCTGATTTTTTCATCGAGTGTCATTTTGATAAGACTTCTTAAGATTTAAGGTTTATTGCAACTGAGTTGCATTAGAATGGTATCCGAATTTTATTATAAGGAAACTGAAGTATGGATACCAAACGACTGATAATTTTTGGCGGTATTATCGCCGCAATCGCGATCGGGGTCAGTTTCTTTTCGCCAAAGCCTCAAAGTAAAGAGGCATCGTCTCAAACGAAGCCGATTATTTCCGTCAGTACATTTGCATTGTACGAAATCGCCAAGACGGTTGCGGGAGATTCGGTAGAAGTACACCCGATCATTCCGCTGGGTACGGATGCCCATATGTTTACGCCGAACCCTTCCCAGGTTGCCGATATTTCGAAATCGCCACTGTTTGTCTACAACGGCGCGGGATTTGAAAGCTGGGCGGAAAATCTTAAAAACACCCTCCCAAAAACGACGCAGGTCGTTGATATGAGCCAAAATGTTGTTTTGTTGAAAAGCGAAATTGAACATCATGGCGAAGAGACGGACGGAGAACATCACCATGATGGTGCGTTTGATCCCCATTTCTGGCTCGATATTGATAATATGATCAAAATGACCCAAATTTTTGATGCGGAGTTTTCTAAACTTCTCCCCGCCGAAGCGGAGGTGTTTCACGGTAACGCCGCCACCTATATCGGAGAGCTTCAACGACTGAAAGCCGAATACACATCGGGTCTAGCCGAGTGTAAAAACCGCACTCTCGTCTCCAACCATGACGCGTTCGGCTATCTCGCTTCGGCAAACAAGCTCGAAAACGTATCGGTCATCGGCCTATCTTCCGATGAACAGCCGAGCGCTAAAAATATCGCCGATATTATTGCAACGATCAATAAGCACGGCGTGAAAACGATCTTTTTCGAGGAATTTATAAACGACAACGTCTCCCAAACGATTGCCAAAGAGACGGGAGCCAAAGCGGCAGCATTGCAGCCGCTGGAAAATATCAGTGAAGATGAGTTAAAATCTCATCAAACCTATCTCACGATTATGCGTGAGAATCTAAAAAAATTGCGTGAAGCGATGGAGTGCCGTTGAAATTCTCCCCCAGCCTTTTTGACGTAAACAACCTTGACTTTGAGCGGCACGGAAATCTTGTCCTCAAAGGGGCGACTTTTCAAATCTTGCCGGGGGAATATTGCGCTATTATCGGACCTAACGGCGGAGGAAAAACAACCCTTATCCGTCTTTTGCTGGGACTGGAAAAACCGACCTCAGGCGAGATAAAACTTTTCGGCACATCCCAAAAGCGGTTTCGCGATTGGAACCGTATCGGGTACGTTCCCCAACGTTCTGCTCTGGTAGACGGTTCGTTTCCGGCAACCGTTCGTGAAGTGGTCGGAATGGGGCGGTATGCCAGACGGGGTATTTTTGGATTTGAATCTTCCGAAGATAAATCGGCTATTGTTGAAGCAATGGAGCTGATGGGGGTAGCCGATTTATCCGACCGCCTCATCGGAAACCTCTCCGGGGGGCAGCGTCAGCGTGTGATGATCGCCCGTGCATTAGCCTCTAATCCCGATGTCTTGATCGTTGATGAACCCAACACGGGGGTCGATGTCGAGTCACAGCACCGTTTTTATGAGCTTCTTCGTACCCTTAACCGTACCAAAAAACTCTCTATCCTCTTTATCACCCACGATATCGGGGTGATTGCCGAGGATATTACCCGCGTACTGTTTGTCAACCAAACGCTATTGGTTTCCCAAAATCCCTCTGAAGTCGTCCGATGCGACGAGATGAGCCGATTGTACGGCACACCGGCACATGTCGTGTGCCACAACCACTAAAGGAGGTAAAAATGTTAGAAATGTTTGATTACCCCTTTATGCAGCGGGCTTTCATCGCCGGGCTTATGATTGCGGTTCTCGCCTCGCTGGGGGGATCGTTTATCGTCCTTCGGCGCTATTCGTTGCTGAGCGAAACGTTGGCGCATGTCTCGCTCGTCGGGGTCTCGGTAGGGCTGTTGTTCGGTTTCAGTCCGCTATGGATGGCGGTCGCCGCCTCACTTGTCGCTTCCTGGCTGATCGAATATCTCCGTAGTGTTCACGGGATGTATTCGGATTCGGTACTCGCTATTTTTCTCTCGGGTTCGCTCGCCCTAGCCATTGTCATCGTCTCATTGGCGGGGTCGTTTAACGCGTCGCTTTTTAGCTATCTTTTCGGTTCGATCCTCTCGGTCAGCAGCGAGGATTTATGGGTGATGGGGATTTTCGGCTCATTGGCGATGGCGCTCCTTCTGGCTTTTTTCAAAGAGCTTTACTTTATCGCCTTTGATGAGGATGTCGCCCGAGCGGGCGGTATTCGCGTCACGATGCTCAACTTCATGCTTGTCAGCGTGATCGCGATCATTATCGCCCTCTCCATTCGGGTGGTCGGGACGCTTTTGATCGGTGCGCTGATGGTGATCCCTCCCGTTGCGGCGATCCGATTCGGCATGGGGTTTTATCCGACCGCGCTTCTCTCGGTGGTAATCGCTCTTATCTCGGTGGTTATCGGTCTAAGCGCCTCGTATCTCTTTTCGCTCCCCAGCGGCGCAGCGATCGTCCTTGTACTTCTGGGATTGTTTATTGTGGCATTGGCGGTTAATCGCCGATGAGCAGCGCCTGTCATGAATTCTCACGCTACGCCGCCGAATACGGCAGCCGCAATGTTATCCAGCGTCATGTCGCCGAAAAGCTGATTGCCTCTACCTCCGATAGGGCAAAGCGTATTTTGGATTTGGGATGCGGAAGCGGAACCCTCTACTCGCTGATCGATTGGGACGTCGAACGGTTTGTCGGCGTCGATTTTTCCGCATCGATGTTGGAACATCACCCTGCGTCACCGAACGTTGAATTGATCTTGGGCGATTTTAACGATCCCTCATTGTTTGAGAAACTGATCCGTGAGCGCTTCGATCGTATCTATTCCGCTTCGGCGTTGCAGTGGGCGGATAATCTGGAAAGCGTTTTAAAGTCTCTTGCGTCTCTCAATACCCCGATGTCGCTGGCGATCTTCACCGCAGGGACTTTTAAAACCCTTCACGAATGTGCGGGAGTTACCCCACTGTTGCGCTCAAGCGACGAAGTGATCGCGATTGCCGAGAAATATCTGGACGCACGGTTCGAAGTGCTGCATACGACGTTGGAGTTTGATTCGGTCAGAGAGATGTTCCGCTACATCAAGCGCAGCGGAGTGAGCGGGGGGCGCAGAGTTCTCGATTTCGCGCAGACGAAGCGGCTGATGGAAACGTACCCGCTGAATTACCTCGAATTTGAGATTGTGTTTATTACAACGTAAGAGATTAAAACACTATTTCGCTAAAAAGCGGTCTCTCTTCTACTTTTTCATTCATACATCGTTCCCGTAACTGCTCCAGTCTCTCATAAATATCCCCCTCTTTGGTGGGGCTGAGTGAGAGCATATCTTCGATGAGGCATCCGAACGCCCGCACTTCGATCTTTTCAAACGTTTTTTCGTGCGCTTCGTAAAAACTTGCCGCACCGAAATCTCCCAGATAGCAGTGGTCGTTATCATTGATGAGGATGTTGTGGGCGTAGAGATCGCCGTGCATCAGCCCCCGTTCATGCAGATGTGCCGCCGCGGAAGCGATCGATTTGGCTATCTCTAGAATGGTTTCTAAACTTAGAGTGCTCCCCTCTTTAAACGTATCGCGCGTGCAGGTCTCAAAATCGGGGGGAAGCCCGAAATTGCGATAGATATCGGGGATATACTCCAGCAGCAGCCCTAGCCGCTCCTCCCCCTCGATCTTCGCCAATACTTTGATGAGGTTCGGATGATCCCCCGCACTCATACAGGCGTTCATCTCATCATGAGCATACCCGTCGCTCGTGATAGCCCCTTTGAAAAGTTTGAGTGCCACCTCTTCATCGTGAGCGGCTGAGTAGGCTCTAAAGATATCTCCCGAAGCGCCGGAGCCCAATTTCTCTTTGACGTCCAATGACTCATACGCGATTGCTTGGAGGGGAAACTTTTGCTCTTTGCTGCACGGATTTCCCGAAAAAGCGAGCCATGAGAGTTTGGGGAGTTCCAAAAGCCATGAAGGGATGGATTCCAGATTGTTGGCAGAGAGGCGGATGAGTTCGAGGTTCCGGCATGAGGCCATTTCATCGGGGAGTTTTTCGATCCGGTTTCCGGCAAGAGCGAATTTCTGAAGCTTATGAAGTTTACCGATGGAACGGGGGAGGTTTTCGAGGCGGTTATCGGTTAAAATCAGCCAGCTGATACTGTTTGGCAGGATATCTTCATCAAATATCTCTATCTGATTGTTTTTAAACCCGACCATATAAAGGTTTTCGCACCCTTTAAAAGAGGGAATCGCACTGAAACGATTATTAGAGAAGAAGGCAATTTTCAGTTTGCTCAGACGATACATCTCTTCGGGAAGTGAGGAGAGGAGATTGTCGCTTAAATCTAAAATTTCCAGGGTATCGGATAACTCAAATATCTCTTCGGGAAAAGATGTGAGATTTTCTCTGAGGGTAAGTCTTGATATCCCTTTGAGCTCACCTGAACGCAGTTGTGCCAATGTGTGCATAAAGCCCTTTTCTAATTCAGTTAGTATCGGAATTTTACCGATATTTGATCTAAAGCGTTATACTATCCCTGCTAATAGAATTCCAAGAAGGAGAGTATTATGAAGGGGATCGAAAAATACGATAATCTAAAAGATGTCATCCCTAATCTCATGCCGGTACTTCGGGACGCGATTCAATCCGAGTTTCTGGAAATCAAAAGGATCAACAGAGAGTGTGAAAAATACATCGCTTCATGCAACCATTTTCCTGAACTCGTAAATGCCGAATACGTAATTTTTTCACATCATATAAAGAAAAATGAACATAAGTATGAGATGTTCGTCTTTATAGACGGAAAGGGAAATATTGTCCGGCACATCAGCGGAGCGGATATGGAGCTTTACGGGCTTCTTGATTCCTGTACCGATCTTCATATCTCTAATGAGTATGTTGAGCAGAAAGTTTATTGTCATGACGGAGAGTGCCGTCACTGATTTACGAGGTTTTTCTTTTCTAATGTATAGAGTTCGTAGCGGATGTTTTTAAACCGCTCGCTCAAACTCGGTTCTACTATCTTATAAAGCTCTTCCAAAACTCTCGACGACTCTTGTCCTCTTTTATAGTTTGCTATTAATATAGAACGCAGATCGGTGCGGTTCATTTCGCTTTGCATCGTGGGGCGCAATACATCATTGACACTGTCACGAGAAGCGAGAAGTTCTTCGAGAGGTTCGATACGGCATTGATGGCGGAGATTTTTGAGGGAGGAGGAGAGTTCCTTGTCATTGTGAACATAGCGCGCTATATCCTCAATCACACGGATACCCTCTTTGAGGCGGTTGAGATTAGCATCGACCACCCGGAGAAGTTCCGGGGGAAGAGGGTTACTCATCACTGTTTCCGAAAATTCCGAAGAGTTGGAGCAACGTAACGAATAGGTTGAAGAAATCAAGATAGAGCGCAATCGCACCGTCCATCGGCGTTTCATACGCACCGCGGATAACGTTTTGAGTGTCGATCAATACCATGATGCTGATAACAAGCAAGAAAATTGCCTGAATCGCAACGTAGATCATCGGGCTTTTCAAGAAAAAGACGTTGATCAACGATACCGCTAATATAATAAAGAAAGCGATCATGATCGGTTTGGTCCATGTTGTGAAATCCTTTGCACTTTTAATGGCAAAGAAACTCAGACCTCCGAACAATGCCGCCGTCATGAAAAACGCATTTCCTACGATCGTTGCTCCGCCTGCCATTCCGAGAATGTGGCTGAGAAGCGGAGTGATGATGACACCGCTCGCAAACGTAAAGCCGAACAATCCGATCATATTAACGCCCGGTTTGTTTTTAATCATTTGAAGACCGAACATACCAAAGAGCATCCAAGGGATAGCAATCCACCAGTAATTCGCCGCAACGATTCCCGCAAACGGCATACCGACATAAGCACCTACACCGCCTGCCAACATTGAAGCGGCAAACAATTTATAGGTATCTTTTACAAAAGAGACGATCTGCGCTTCACTCTTGTGTGCGCTCTCGTAACCAAAAGCACCTTCTCGTGCGTATTCGCGATCATATAAAGCCATAGCTTTTTCCTTATAAGGGATTTTACAAAAGGGATTATACAAGAGTTTCATTAATGATTCATTTGAAAGAAAAGATAAAAAAAGCTCTTTAGGGATAAAAAATGAGTAGAAAAGTTACATTTTTTAGGGTTAGAAATAAAAAATAAAAAGTTTTTGCAATATTTTGCATATTTGTGTAAAAACCTCTTGACATTGTTTATATTTTCCCCTATAATTCCCGTCCACAAACGCTGATAGGCCTTGAGTTAAGGCAAGAAGTTTGAGTTTGAGATCATTGAAAACTAAGTAGGTTAAACGGTTCGAGGCTTTCTCGAAGACGTTGACCTTATGTCAACACAATACAACAACCGTCTATTTACTTTGACTGTGAGAACAGTCACCAAAAAGTAAAATAGATAACAATTTATGAAGCCAATGATTTTAACATCTTGGGTCATAGGATTGGACAAACCAATTATGGAGAGTTTGATCCTGGCTCAGAGTGAACGCTGGCGGCGTGCCTAACACATGCAAGTCGAACGATGATTGGAGAGCTTGCTCTTCATGATTAGTGGCGCACGGGTGAGTATACCATAGATAATGTACCCCTTAGTTTGGGATAGCCACTGGAAACGGTGATTAATACCAGATACTCCTTCTTGTCCTAAGGCAAGTCGGGAAAGTTTTTTCGCTAAGGGATCAGTCTATGTCCTATCAGCTAGTTGGTGAGGTAATGGCTCACCAAGGCTATGACGGGTATCTGGTTTGAGAGGATGATCAGACACACTGGAACTGAGACACGGTCCAGACTCCTACGGGAGGCAGCAGTGAGGAATATTGCACAATGGAGGAAACTCTGATGCAGCAACGCCGCGTGGAGGATGACGCATTTCGGTGTGTAAACTCCTTTTAAGAGGGAAGATTATGACGGTACCTCTTGAATAAGCACCGGCTAACTCCGTGCCAGCAGCCGCGGTAATACGGAGGGTGCAAGCGTTACTCGGAATCACTGGGCGTAAAGGGTGCGTAGGCTGACTTTTAAGTCAGGCGTGAAATCCAATGGCTTAACCATTGAACTGCGCTTGAAACTGGGAGTCTAGAGTTCAGAAGGGGCAGATGGAATTAGTGGTGTAGGGGTAAAATCCGTAGATATCACTAGGAATATCAAAAGCGAAGGCGATCTGCTGGGATGATACTGACGCTGAGGCACGAAAGCGTGGGGAGCAAACAGGATTAGATACCCTGGTAGTCCACGCCCTAAACGATGAATGCTAGTCGTCGGGGAGCTCGTCTCTTCGGTGATGCACTTAACAGATTAAGCATTCCGCCTGGGGAGTACGGTCGCAAGATTAAAACTCAAAGGAATAGACGGGGACCCGCACAAGTGGTGGAGCATGTGGTTTAATTCGAAGATACACGAAGAACCTTACCTGGCCTTGACATGGTAGGAACCCTTAAGAGATTAGGGGGTGCTAGCTTGCTAGAACCTACACACAGGTGCTGCACGGCTGTCGTCAGCTCGTGTCGTGAGATGTTGGGTTAAGTCCCGCAACGAGCGCAACCCTCGTCCTTAGTTGCTAACAGTTCGGCTGAGCACTCTAAGGAGACTGCCTTCGCAAGGAGGAGGAAGGTGAGGACGACGTCAAGTCATCATGGCCCTTACGGCCAGGGCTACACACGTGCTACAATGGGGCGTACAAAGAGCTGCAATACCGCGAGGTGGAGCCAATCTCTTAAAGCGTCTCTCAGTTCGGATTGTTCTCTGCAACTCGAGAACATGAAGCTGGAATCACTAGTAATCGTAGATCAGCTATGCTACGGTGAATACGTTCCCGGGTCTTGTACTCACCGCCCGTCACACCATGGGAGTTGATTTCACCCGAAATCGGGATGCCAAACTGGCTACCGCTTACGGTGGAATTAGCGACTGGGGTGAAGTCGTAACAAGGTAACCGTAGGAGAACCTGCGGTTGGATCACCTCCTTTCTAAGAGTAACGACGAGTCATTCATTTGACTGCGTCATCTTAAAATCTCACAGAGTATTGTCTTGACCGTTAACCTACTTAGTTTTCAGTGATCCATGTTATTTGATTTAACAATTGGGTTTGTAGCTCAGCTGGTTAGAGCACACCCCTGATAAGGGTGAGGTCGATGGTTCGAGTCCATTCAAACCCACCATATGTATCACTTATCTGGGGAATTAGCTCAGCTGGGAGAGCGCCTGCTTTGCACGCAGGAGGTCAGCGGTTCGATCCCGCTATTCTCCACCAGAGAATGTGCAAAATCAGAAAAAGAAGTCTGATTCAAGTACTTGAATGAAGTATTTGAATTAGACTTTTAAAGTCTAACGTTATTTGAATTATTATTGTTAAGTCGTCAACTAAATATGTTTGACATAGAGAAATCTATGAAAAAACTATTTAACTAAGGATTGATAGATTTCTTGAGTCTCCTGCGCAAGCAGGAAGCTTTAGGGGATTGCAAAGGACATTTGTCCTTGCCGCTTGAATGGGCTTTGCTCATTTAAGCGTATTAATCCAAACGTAACTACAAACACATTTCACCGCTTTATTCTTAATAAGGCGGTGAGCGCAAATTAGAAAAAGATATTAAGGGCCATAGGTGGATGCCTTGGCTGGTAGAGGCGATGAAAGACGTACTAGGCTGCGATAAGCCTCGGGGAGCTGCCAAGAAGCTTTGATCCGGGGATTTCTGAATGGGGCAACCCACTGTATCGAGAGGTACAGTACCCTTCGGGGGGCGAACCTAGGGAAGTGAAACATCTCAGTACCTAGAGGAAAATAAATCAAACGAGATTCCCAAAGTAGCGGCGAGCGAAATGGGATATAGGACAAACCGATGGCTTGCCATCGGGGTTGCGGACTGCATACGGCATTGCGAGTCGATAGAAGAATGAGTTGGAAAGCTCGACCATAGAGGGTGATAGTCCCGTACTTGAAATTGACAGACAGCTAGCAGGATCCAGAGTAGGTCGGGACACGTGTTATCTTGACTGAAGCCGGGGGGACCACCCTCCAATCCTAAATACTACTACCAGACCGATAGCGAACCAGTACCGTAAGGGAAAGGTGAAAAGAACTGCGGTGAGCAGAGTGAAATAGAACCTGAAACCTATGGCTTACAATCATTCAGAGCCCCATTCTTTATGAGGGGTGATGGACTGCCTTTTGCATAATGAGCCTGCGAGTTGTGGTGTCTGGCAAGGTTAACCTAACGGGAAGCCGTAGCGAAAGCGAGTCTTAATAGGGCGAATTAGTCAGATGCTGCAGACCCGAAACTAAGTGATCTATCCATGAGCAGGTTGAAGCTGGTGTAAGAGCCAGTGGAGGACCGAACCGGTGGGTGTTGAAAAACCCTCGGATGACTTGTGGATAGGGGTGAAAGGCCAATCAAACTTAGTGATAGCTGGTTCTCTCCGAAATATATTTAGGTATAGCCTCGAGTCGTAACATGAAGGGGTAGAGCACTGACAGGGCTAGGGCTGCTTACCGCGGTACCAAACCCTTTCAAACTCCGAATACTTCATGCGTAATCTCGGGAGTCAGGCGGTGGGTGATAAAATCAATCGTCAAGAGGGGAACAACCCAGACTAACAGCTAAGGTCCCAAAGTCGTATCTGAGTGGAAAAAGATGTGGAGTTGCTGAGACAATCAGGAAGTTGGCTTAGAAGCAGCCATCCTTTAAAGAAAGCGTAACAGCTCACTGATCTAGCGATTCTGCGCTGAAAATATAACGGGGCTAAGATACGCACCGAAGCTTTAGATTCGTATTTATACGAGTGGTAGGAGAGCGTTCCAAACAGCGTTGAAGGTATACCGGTAAGGAGTGCTGGAGCGTTTGGAAGTGAGCATGCAGGCATGAGTAGCGATAAAAGCAGTGAGAATCTGCTTCGCCGTAAACCCAAGGTTTCCTACGCGATGCTCGTCATCGTAGGGTTAGTCGGGACCTAAGTCGAGTCCGAAAGGGGTAGACGATGGCAAGTTGGTTAATATTCCAACACCGACAATTGTTCGTTTGAGTGATGGGGGGACGCATAGAGTTAATCGAGCTCACTGATGGAATAGTGGGTCGAAGGACGTAGGAGGTAACACAGGCAAATCCGTGTTGCAATACTCCGAGATCTTACAGGCTCTTCAAGGACTTCGGTCTGCGAGGAGAATCGATGATACTGTCGTGCCAAGAAAAGCCTCTAAGCGAGAACAATTGTCGCCCGTACCGTAAACCGACACAGGTGGGTGAGATGAGTATTCTAAGGCGCGTGGAAGAACCCTGGTTAAGGAACTCTGCAAACTAGCACCGTATCTTCGGTATAAGGTGTGCCCTAAGTATGTGAAGGAGCTTGCCTCTGGAGCAGAACTGGGTCGCAGCAAAGTGTCCCTCCCGACTGTTTACCAAAAACACAGCACTCTGCTAACTCGTAAGAGGATGTATAGGGTGTGACGCCTGCCCGGTGCTCGAATGTTAAAAGGATGTGTCAGCGCAAGCGAAGCATTGAATTGAAGCACGAGTAAACGGCGGCCGTAACTATAACGGTCCTAAGGTAGCGAAATTCCTTGTCGGTTAAATACCGACCTGCATGAATGGCGTAACGAGATGGGAGCTGTCTCAACCAGGGATCCAGTGAAATTGTAGTGGAGGTGAAAATTCCTCCTACCCGCGGAAAGACGGAAAGACCCCGTGCACCTTTACTATAGCTTGACATTGCTATTGGGATACTCATGTGCAGGATAGGTGGGAGCTGTTGATATTGTCACGCCAGTGGCAATGGAGGCATCCTTGAGATACCACCCTTGAGTATTCTGATAGCTAACTCGCATCAGTTATCCTGATGGAGGACACTGTCTGGTGGGTAGTTTGACTGGGGCGGTCGCCTCCTAAAAAGTAACGGAGGCTTACAAAGTTCGGCTCAGAAGGGTTGGAAATCCTTCGTAGAGTATAATGGCATAAGCCGGACTGACTGTGAGACAGACAAGTCGAGCAGAGTCGAAAGACGGTCATAGTGATCCGGTGGTTCTGTGTGGAAGGGCCATCGCTCAAAGGATAAAAGGTACGCCGGGGATAACAGGCTGATCTCCCCCAAGAGCTCACATCGACGGGGAGGTTTGGCACCTCGATGTCGGCTCATCGCATCCTGGGGCTGGAGCAGGTCCCAAGGGTATGGCTGTTCGCCATTTAAAGCGGTACGCGAGCTGGGTTCAGAACGTCGTGAGACAGTTCGGTCCCTATCTTCCGTGGGCGCAGGAGAGTTGAGGAGAGCTGACCCTAGTACGAGAGGACCGGGTTGGACGTGCCACTGGTGTACCAGTTGTTCTGCCAAGAGCATCGCTGGGTAGCTACGCACGGATGTGATAACCGCTGAAAGCATCTAAGCGGGAAGCCAACTCCAAGATGAACTCTCCCTGAAGTTCCCTTGAAGACTACAAGGTTAATAGGCCAGGTGTGTAAGAGCAGTAATGCTTTCAGCTGACTGGTACTAATAGAACGTTCGTCTTTATCTATGCTCACCGCCTTATTAAGCATAAATGGTGGAATGTGCATGAAGTTACGTGTCTGACGACTTAACAATAACAATAAACTCTAAGCACTTAGAGTGAAGCTCATTTCGATGATCCTCACTCTGAGTGTTCAGGTGGCTATAGAGAGGGGGAAACGCCCGGTCCCATTCCGAACCCGGAAGCTAAGACCCTCATCGCTCATAATACTGCATCTTTCAGGTGTGGAAACGTAGGTCGCCGCCTGGCTCTCAGAATTACTCTTCTTTTTATAAACCCCCTTTTAAATAATCAATCAAAATGCCTTTT
>Ga0209340_1000879_pt1 | contig 26238 bp, 17 predicted proteins | sample EPASupsiteSAE323_FD_187266 | JGI IMG/M metagenome (GOLD analysis project Ga0209340, IMG submission 187266) | Bioremediated contaminated groundwater from EPA Superfund site, New Mexico - Sample SAE3-23 (SPAdes) (version 2) | ecosystem: Environmental > Aquatic > Deep subsurface > Groundwater >... | reverse complement strand
CCGCGCAACTTCCATTTTAGGGGATTTCAGCAATAGGTGGCTCTGGCGTTAACATCGTGGCTCTATGTGATTAACATGATGGCTCTAAAAAATTGAACTGGTGGCTCAACTGGCATTAACTTATTCAACCATGCAAATCCACGACCCAGACCATAAGTTAAAATGGTCTGGGTTTTTCTATTTATGTATATTTAGTTTTTAAGATCGTTAGTTCAATTATGACAAGAGAACCGTCCCCTTGTCAGACCCTTGCCAGATTGTTTGATATGAGGGATTGCTAAACCTTTTCTCGCCAAAACTTGAGGTCCCTTTAATGGCGCCTTATAAAATTAATTGCGAAAGTCCCTAATAAAAGCGACTTTTGGGCAGATGTTTTCTGTTATTGAATCCATTATTATAATGTAAAGGTTATATATACTAGAATATTATAAAAGCGAAAACAGTTTTATTTAAGTTCAATTCCTAAACACTTAAAGATACGCCACTATCGGGATGTATGGTCGGAAATCAGATTCCGGCGAATTGTCAAACAAGGGAGGAAACCTAATGCAATTTAAATTGAGTTTACGGGTAGTCTGGTATCTAATTTTTTTGTTGACTTTTATAATGGCGATTGCTGTTCAGTCTGCCACCGCTGGGGTTGAAGATCTCACCGATGGGATACCTTTAGAATCTACATCTGGAATAATTGCTGTTGATAACGTAAGCAATATTTACGTTGCGGATATTGATACTGAAAATATTGGTTATTACGTTATAAAGGTTCTTGCGCCAAATGGGCAAGTGGAAAATACCGTACGGGGATTAAAAAACCCGGGAGGAATAACATGTAGCAGCCTTGGAATTATTTATGTTGCTGACACCGGGGACAAGAACATAAAAATCGTTGGGTCAAGTAGCGGCGGTTGCGATATTGTTGCAAGAAGTTTTGTAAATCCGGTTGCGGTAGCGGCAGACACAAACGACAATCTGTATGTTGCTGATGGGAATAGCATTATTAAAGTAACTAATAATGTAAAGACTACCCTGGGTTCGTCATTTAATGGACCAATGGGAGTAGCGGTGAACTCATCCGGGGATGTTTATGTTGCGGATACTGGAAACGGGGTTATAAAAAAGATAGATACCGGCGGCAATGTTACTTTAATAGGACCGGCGTTTAATAGTCCTCATGGAATCTCGGCCGATGCAGACGGCTATATTTATGTAGCTGATCAGTCATTTGTCAAGAAAATGAATAAAGACGGTATTGTACTTAGGACCTGGCAATGTTGCGATCAGCCAGGTGCTATAGCAGTTGACAATAGCGGTAATATCTACGTTATACCGTCTTCCGATAAAGCAATTATTAAGATAATGCCCGGGGCTTATAGCGCCAGCGTCTCTGCTGCATATTACCAACCTCTTGCCGGAGATCATAACACTATTACCCTGACGGTAAAGAACAACCAAGGCGCCACTGACACCGGCTTTTCCGGCAGCCATAATGTAACTGTTTCCGGTTGTACTGCTGGGCCTAACGGCAGTTATGGCAGTTTTAACGGTACTTCGTTAACCGGATCACCTGATACCATAAACGTGAACTTTACTTCTGGTGTAGCTACGGCCGATATGATTCTGGTTAACGCCTCCGAACAAACGATAAACTTTAGTATTGCCGACATCAGTAAACCAGTTGCTAATAGTCTGACCATAACCCCTCAAGCGGCCCCCGTTGTAGCAACAGTGGCATCGGGATTCAACTCTCCATTCGGTATTGCGGTTGATAGCAGCGGCAATATATATATTGCCGACTCTGGCGACCACGCGGTGAAAATGATCGACGCCGTAAGCCATGGGGTCTCCACCGTAAGATCAGACTTCAAACAACCTGTGGGAGTAGCCGTTGACAATAACGGTAATATCTATATTGCCGATCAAGATGCTAACTGCATAACAAAGATGGATGCCAGCGGCAATAATATAGCTTCACTGGCTCAGGGAATGTGGGACCCGATTGCAGTGGCAGTGTCCGGTGACGGTCGCTATGTTTGCACAATAAATGGTTCGACCCGAGGATTAATAAGGGAGGACACCATTGCTGGGACTGGTGCCGGTTTAGGGGCATTTGTAAATCCTATGGGTCTGGCGGTAGATAATAGCGGTATTATTTACCTATCGGAAACAGATGCAAACCGGGTGATTAAATATACGCCTGCAGGGTCAAATACTACTGCAGGGTCACAGACTACGGTGATGGAGGGCGTAAATAGACCAATCGGGATAACACTGGATAGCAATGGCAGTATAATAGTGGCTGTTAGCGGCGAAAATGCCATAAGAGTAAAAGATACCAATAACCGTACTACTGTCCTCGGCTACGGGCTTAATAATCCTTGCGGGGTAGCAGTAGATAGAAATCATAATATATATGTAGCTGATGCAGGCAGTCAATCGGTTAAGGTGATGTATTATGATTGGTGGACTGCCAGCGCGGCTGCCGGGTTGGGCAATACTGTTACCCTGACCGTTAAAGACTCCCTGGGAAACACTGATACTAGCTTTATAGGAAAACACAATGTAACTATTTCCGGCTACAACGCTGGCACTGACGGTAGTTATGGCAGCTTTGACGGGATACCGTTAACAGCACCGCCCAACACGGTGAGCGTGAACTTCACCAGTGGCATAGCCAATCCCAGCCTTATTTTTACCTCTACAACCGAACAGCCTATTAAGTTTAGTATTGCCGGTATCAGTACGCCCACCACCAACAATATTACCATAAACCCATCAGGCTTTACTGACGAGTGCTTCATAGCTACTGCCGCCTTCGGTTCCAAACTGCAGCCCTGCGTAGTCCTGTTACGCCAATTCCGGGATAAGTATCTCTTGACCAACAGTCTGGGGCAGGCTTTTGTAAGATTCTATTATCACAATTCTCCGCCGATAGCAGCGTACATAGCTGACCATACACCATTGAAGGCTCTGGTTAGAGTATTGTTGTTGCCTCTGATTGCAGTAGCCTATGCGGTCATGCATCCGGCAGTTGGTTTAGGCTTTCTGGTTATAATACTTGCAATGTTACTTAGGAAATATCGGGTGAATTCGTTGACAGATGACATTTCAAGCCATTAATTTATATCAGAACTAATTACCGGATTTCCCCCCGCCTCCACCAATGCAAATAACGACCCAGACCATGAAAGTGGTCTGGGTTTATCTATTTATATGTAATGTAAGTTTTGGAGATCATTAGTTAGACCATGACAAGAGAACCGCCCCCTTGTCATGAGCGGAGGCGGGGCATTTGGAACTTAATGGAATCTTTCTGTATATCATAATTATGGAATCATAATAATTGGTGGAGAAGGTGATGAAATGGCAATACAGGGGGTTGATCGATCTTATAGATTATTAAGCGAATGCAACCAAGTTATGTTATTAGCCCATGACGAACCACAACTCTTTCAGGAAATATGTAGAGTTATTGTGGAGATAGGTTATCGTTTTGCTTGGATCGGATTTGTCGAAAACGACGAACTTCAGACGGTAATTCCGGTAGCTCAATGCGGATATGGGAAAGGATATTTAGAAGATCTTAGAATTGAATTAACGGATTTTGAACGTGGGAGAGGTCCTACTGGAATGGCTATCCGTACGGGGCAGCCTCATTTTGTTAAAGATATTGCTTCAGATCCGAACTATACTCCATGGCGCAATAGTGCTAGTAAACTGGCTTATGCGTCAAGTATCGCGCTTCCCCTGAAAATAGAGGGGCGGTCTTTAGGCGCATTAAATATTTATGCCGAGGAAATCGATGCGTTTGATAATTGCGAATTGAATCTTCTGACCAAGCTTGCTGACAATTTGTCCTATGGTATTGGATCGTTACGTGCCCATGCTGAACAAAGGAAGGCTAGGAAGGAATTAGAAGAGAGCGTGCAAAATCTTCAAAATACCTTGGATGGCGCAGTACAAGCACTTTCAGCAGCAGGCGAAAAACGCGACCCTTATACCGCTGACCACCAAAGGCGCGTTTCCGAGATAGCTCAAGGGATAGCCACAGTAATGGGCCTTCCCCAACAGGAAATAAAACTAATTGTTATTGCAGGATTATTACACGATATTGGTAAGCTGTCTATACCCTTAGATATCTTAAATAAACCGAGAGCCCTGACAAAAATAGAAATGGCCCTGGTTCAAACCCATGTCCAAAATGGTTTTGAAATAGTACAATTGATTCCCTTTGAAGAGCGTGTTGAAGAAATAGTGCTTCAACACCATGAACGAATTGATGGATCTGGCTACCCCTTTGGACTTACAAAAAACGAAATACTCCCCACCGCAAAAATACTCGCAGTGGCGGATGTAGTTGAAGCAATATCTTCATTAAGGCCCTATCGCAAAGCCTTGGGAATTAACAAAGCCATTGCCGAAATACTTTACAATAAAGGTAGACTTTATGATGACGAGGCAGTAAATGCCTGTGTACGGTTTTTTGATAAAAGTAATTGTTAACCTGGTGGAGCGGCGGGAAGAGAAAATTCATTGGACTTTGAGGAGGAAAGCAAAACCTATTTGGTAAAAGCAATTTAGCTAGATCGTATGGAGTCTGCCTTTGTCATACTTCCGCGAGCCAGGGAAGCAGCAATACCGAGAAGGCATAGTACGGTAAATACGATAAACGAAACCCGCATTGTTGTTAGAATACTTGCCGGATCTGCAGCACTCAGCGCTTTGCGGCCAACAAAAATAGCAACCAGCAGTGTTACTATGGACATGCTCATCGCTTGTCCAATCAAACGCATGGTCCCAAGAATCGAGGATGCGATGCCGTAGAATCTTAATTCAACCGAGCCCATAATGGCATTGTTGTTGGGTGATGAGAATAATGCGAAACCGAGCCCGGCAAGCAAAAGATTGGCAATCAGCCAAGCGGGTGCAGTATCTGCCTTCAGAAATATAAAAAAGAATAAGCTTAGGGCTGAACAAGCCATTCCCAATGAAGCAACTTTTCGGGGTTCCAGCCGATCGGAAAGTGTCCCTGCCAGTGGAGATAAAAGGGCCATCACTAATGGTTGAGCCAGAAGGATAAAGCCGGCAGTCTGAGAACTGTAACCCCGAACGACCTGTAGATATACTGATAGTAAAAATGTTACGGCAAATGTAGCACTATAATTTATCAATGCTGCCAGGTTTGACATAGTAAAGGCTAAATTATTTTTAAACATATGTACTTGCAGGATAGGTTCCTTGGTTTTCAACTCCCATTTTAAAAATATATACAATAATATAACTCCGCCCACGACCAAAATACCAGCCCAATGGGAAGTTTCAATGGATGATAGACCATATAATAAAGCCATTAGGCCAAAGACATACATGCAAGAACCCGTTTTGTCAAAATGCTCACCTTCCGCGCCAACCCATTCACCCTGAAGCTTTGTATAGATTCCTATTGCTGCTGCCATACCCAGAAACGCGGTAAGGTAGAAAATACTGCCCCATCCTAAATAAGTATTCATGATACCACCTACGACCGGTCCTACTGACAAGCCCAAGTATGTAACGGAGACACTGTAACCAAGCGCCTTCCCTCTTTTTTGCGGCGGATAAACTGCGCTTAGAATTGCCATTCCTGTGCCAAAAATCATTGCAGCACTAACCCCCTGGAGGATTCGTAAAATAATAACAACGTAAACCGAAGGTGAGAGCGGTACAACTAATGTAACCAAAGCATAAAGAACGGTGCCTAAAAGATAAACCTTACGCCTCCCTCGAATATCCGCCAGACGGCCCAGGGGTAAAAGAAATACCGCAGAGGATAAGAGATAGGAGGTAATAATCCAACTGGTAAGAACAGCGTTACTGCCAAATTCGTGCCCCATGGTCGGTAGCGCCAAATTAACTGAGCTGCCCATGAAGGTAACCATAAAAGATGTTGTCATTACAGCAAATAGTGAAGCTTTTTCCAAGGATCTATTACTTTCCATCAAGTCACCCTCTTTTCCTGCATCTCCTGCTATTATATAACCTTTTATCACTAATTAATCGTTTGTCACCAGCGTGACAAGGGGCCGGATATCTTGTCATAAAGTATCCGGCCAGGTTTCATAGCGGTCTGGTGCAGGGCGTCACCCCTTTATTTTTTTCTTAACCCAACCCAAAGATGCTGACCCGCGCGTCAGTTAAACGGACCTTTGGGAGAGCCTCTTCGCTGAGATAAGAAAGGTTCCAAGAAGTGTTCTTGGAACCTTTCGGGGATGTCCACCTATGTTTATTTAATTGCACATCAATTTGTGATTAATACTGTATTTGTTTCTGCTTTCCAATCTACATGTTTGCCCATAACTTCCGCAATCAACCTTACTGGAACCAGTGTCCTGCCATTTACGATCGTCGGCGGTGCATCAAGTGCTACATTTTTCCCGTTAATCACAGCAACATTCACGTTTGGTGTGAGGACAAGTTTCGTATCTTCTTTTATACCAGTTATAGTATGTTTTTGACTATCATATTGTACCGTTGCACCCAAAGCTTCAAATATTGCTCTCATGGGTACCATGGTCCTGCCATTAATAACGGTTGGAGGAACGTCCATCGTAAGAAAATTATCGTTGATTTTCACCTGTATCCATTTTTGAATTTGGTAAGCAACCATCAGATTTTTTGTTTTCAAAGCCTTTATTGTATCCATCGCCGGGGATTCAGGTCCAACATTGAAATAATTGGTACATACATCTATTGATGCGTCACTTGTAAAACCATTATTTTTTACTATAAGGCCGATCACGCTTATGTCCTGTAACTGATTATCACTTAAGTCCAGTCTGGTTAAGTGTTTCATCTCAGATAATGCGTTGATACTTTTTATCTGATTTCCAGAAAGAATCAACTGATTGATTTCGTTTAATCCTTTTAAAGAACTTATATCTTGAATCTGGTTATTTTTCAAATCAACGATGCGAAGATTTGATAAGGTTGATAAGGCACTTATGTTTGAAACTTTACAATTGACAATATGAAGTTCATTTAACTGAGTTAATGATCCTAAAACACTAATATCCTTAATATCACAATTACGAATCGAAAGATATTCCAGGTTTTTTGCATACTGCAATCCTTCCAGACTGGAAATGGTTTGCAAATCAAGCTTTTTTAAATTCTCCATATCTTCTAGGGTAATGTCCCCAGTTGGCTTAATCATATTTTTAAGATTTGTGTCTGGAATGGTGATCAATGTGGTCGCCTGTAGTTTTACAGGTATGAGCAGCACAACTAAAAGAACTAGACTAATAGTCCATAACGCAAAAAGGGTCCTATCACTTTTTGAAACCATTACAAATTCCCTCCTAGATATTTATACTCTGCTATATTCTATATTTTATGTGAGTTTCCTCTATGTAATATTCTAGGTAAAATATATTTACCCAATTAGTAAGCTTCCCTGACGAGGGGACGGTTCTCTTGTCATAAAGTATCCGGCCAGGTTTCGTAGCGGTCTGGTTGTAGGTCGTCACTTAGTTAGTGTACCCCGTAGCCTTCTTTCTCGAGGGGCTGTAAGGGGAGATTAATTGGGGATAGCGTGACGGAAGCCTGTTCGTGAGTTTCCTGATCGCGAAATCCAATCACGGACTGCGGAGGGAGTTGCTCGGCTGGTCTTTCTTTCGGACGGGGGTTCGATTCCCCCCCCGCCTCCACCATGCAAATCCACGACCCAGATCATGAAAGTGGCCTGGGTTTCTATTTTTGTGTTAATATCGATGAAGCTAAGGGAGTACATTATTCCCCTTGTCACCTGCTTCCGGTGTTTTTTCCGACAGGATATCAACAAGTGTATGATTGTGTATCAGAAGCATTTGACGTTGGTGTCGCGACCAAAGGTTTGGGGCAGTATAATAAAACCATCACTGTTGATGGAAAGAGTGTAACATGTACTATGTTGCCTTATTGCATAACTATTGAAATTAAATAAGAAAATAGCCGGTTACGAAGAAATTCGGATCTGTTCCTTTTTACAATTCACCCCATAATATCCCTTTCTCCATTATGTTTTAATCACAATAAAAATCAAACAGGACGAATAAAAGGAGTGGTGAACATTAAGAAGTTGATTGGCGTTGCAATGGTTTTATTGGGGTTTATATTAGTGTTTGGATTTGCAGGTATTGCAGGTGCACAATCAGTAAATGTTCAGATTGATGGCAAGAATGTAGATTTTCCTGAACAACAGCCTTATGTGTACAATGGCAGAGTCTTTATTCCGCTCAGAGCAGTTACCGAGTCAATGGGAGCTACTGTGAACTGGAACGAAGCATCGCAGACGGCTGATGTAAACCGAAGCGGAGTCCAGGTGAAAATGACCGTCGGTTCCACAAACCCGGTTGTCAATGGAGTAGTCAAACAAATTGATGCTCCTGCTACGGTGTCCAACAGCCGCGTTATGATACCTCTTCGGTTCTTGTCAGAAGCTTTTGGTGCCAACGTACGGTGGAACAATGCAAACCAAACAGCCAGTATTTATCTTAACACCACTCCACCTGCAGAAATAAATTCTCCAAGCACTTCAACAGCAGAAGTAAATATCCCTGGCGCTCCTTGGGAGTTGGTCGAAGTTGCAAAGGTCATTGATTGGGATGCCACTGATGTAAGTGATGTGTTTGTTAAGAACAAGGACTATTCCTTAGTTATCGTTTTCCACCCAGATAGGAATGAGTTTCTTTTTGCAATAAATCACAGCTTTAGGGAGGGGAAAACACAAATCGAAGTGACAAATGTCCTTAAAGTGTTTTTTCCAACGGAATATCAGGAAGTATATCAATGTATATTAGAAGCATATGACGTAGGACACGAAACACGAGGTTTGGGAAGGTATGAAAAAACCATCACTGCTGATGGAAGGACCGTGACTTGCACTATGTTATCTTATGCCATACAACTTAGAATCAAATAAGATTTTAACGGTTAAGAAAAAATTCGCGCCGGTTCTTTTTTGCAGCTCATCCCATAGTATTCCATTCTTCATACTGTTTGAATCACAATAGAAATTAAACAGTATGACAGAGAGACGGGACGGTTTTCTTGTCATAAAGTATCCGGCCAGATTTCTTAACGGTCAGGTGCAGGGAGTCACTTAGTTAGGGTACCCTGCAACCTTCTTTCTCGGGGGGCTGTAAAGGGAAATTAATCGGGGATAGTGTGACGGAAACCTGTTCGTGAGCGTCCGGTTGGCCAAATCTAATCACGGACTGCTCTAAGAGATACTCGGCTGGTCTTTCTTTCGGACGGGGGTTCGATTCCTCCCCGCCTCCACCAAATATGACGCACATATTCACCTTATTGAGGCTTATTCTTGCTGGTATCAAGGTTATCTCCGAGCAAATTATAGTGGGGACGCTTCCCTTATAGACCGGCCTTATGCTTGATGATTGACCGAAGTATTGGATAGGGCATAATACCGGTCAACGCAAAGAGCAATTTGTTTTGCGGGGTGTCCAGTATCCAATGGATTCGTTTGCTATGGGCGGCTTTCCAGATTGTTTCGGCAACGACCTTAGGTGTTATACTTACGCCAACGTTATTTATGATCTCACCCGAATTCGATTCAACCATACCTGTATGGACGAAATTGGGTAAAACATCGCAAACATGGATTCCATATCGTTCCCATTCGATGTTTAGTGCCTCCGTAAACGCCTTGACCCAAAATTTGGATGCCGAGTAGGTTGCTAAAGTAGGTATGGCGATGATGCCGGAGACAGATGCCATGTTGATGAGGTGGGATCCGGGATTTTTGCTTAGATATGGAAAAGCGTGATATGAGCAATTCAGCACTCCTTTTACGTCTACATCTATGATTGCCTGCTGCTCAGCAAGCGGTATTTTCTCGCAACAGTTGACTCGTAGTATACCGGCATTATTCAATACCACATCGAGTTGTCCGCCACAGGCCTGGGAAAAATCCCGTAAGACGGCGGCTACCTGATCGGCGTTCGTGACATTCATAACATCAGAAAAACTGTTCTTCAATATATCTTTTTGCAATAAGTCCAATCCAACCCGGTCAATATCGGTGATGCCTACAAACCATCCACGTTTAGCGAACAGGATGGCGGCCTCTTTCCCGATACCAGATGAGGCCCCGGTGATAAATATACTCTTCACAATATCGCCTCCCCTTTTGCCATATGTTAAATTCACCGGTAGCGTTTCGACTTGGTGATTAACTAAGATCATGGTGCCGCATTTTGCGGTATAAGGTAGCCCGGGTAATGCCCAGGATTTTAGCGGTTTTTGATATGTTTCCTTGATTTTTCATTAGAGTGTTCCTGATTATCTCTTTCTCCTCAGATTTCAAAGATGACTCGCTGCCATAGGTTTTTACTTCACATAATGGTAGATGGAGCAACTCAGCTTCGATTTCCTGGCCATTTGAAAATACCAGGGCTCGTTCAATGATATTCTCAAGTTCACGGACATTGCCGGGCCAGCGATACTTTGATAATAAGTCGATTGCTTCGGGGCTTATAGATGCTATTTGTTTTCCACTTTTGTCTGCTTTTTTTCGTAGGAAATGATCGGCTAAGAGCATAATATCTCCGCGCCTGGCTCGAAGAGGGGGGAGATTAAGTGTTATAACGTTAATACGATAATACAAATCCTCACGAAAAAGCCCCAATTCAACTTGGCGTTTCAAGTCTTTATTGGTAGCTGCTATCAGACGAACCTTCACGTTTATTGATTGGTATCCGCCGATTCGGACCACGATCCTATCCTGTAATACTCGGAGTAAAACCAACTGCAGATCTAATGGCATATCACCGATTTCATCCAGGAATATGGTTCCATGGTTGGCGAGTTCAAACTTGCCTGGACTGCCCCCGCGTTTAGCCCCGGTGAAGGCGCCTTCTTCATAGCCAAACAATTCACTTCCAATAAGTTCACGGGGTACGGCTCCGCAGTTTATGGCTACAAAAGGGCCATTGCGCCGTGAACTGTTATTGTGGATCGCCTGGGCAATCATTTCTTTCCCGGTGCCACTTTCCCCAAGAATGAGTACATTTGAAGATACATCGGCAGCTGACCTGGCTTGGTTAATTACGGAATTGAAGTTTGGTGTCTCCCCGATAATGTCTTCGAAAGTGAAGCGAGCTTTATAGCCGGCCATTTTGTTGGTTATGCGAATAACGTCCTCAATTTTCCGCAGTATTATTACCGCACCATCCAACATACTCTGTGAATTAATTATGGGACGGCTGGACATTGTAAAATGAAGTTTATAATTTCCCCGTTCGAAATGGTGTTCAGTCTCTTCCTGGGCTTGGCCGTATTTAAGTGTTTTCTCAATACAATCAAGCTTGCCAAGATTTTTCGTATAATCTTGGTTAAGGAAATCTTTCTTTTCAGATTTCAATAATTCACAAGCTATATTATTTATGCTGGTCACGATCCCCTGTGGATTGACCACCAAAATACCGGATGGCAAGGATTCAGTCATCTCAAGAACGTATTGGTGAGAAAGCTTTATATCTTCGTAGGCACTTCGCAGTCGCATTTCTCGCTCAATAATCTTCGCTCCGGAAATAACGAGTCCCATGGTATGTGGATTAGCATTTTCCCGGAAACCGGTCATCGTGAGTACTCCGATCAGTTCACCATCTGAATCAAGTATGGGCGCGGCAATGCAAACAGTTATATGGCCCAACTTGCAGAAATGTTCTGCCCAGGTTACTTGTATAGGACATTTAAGCCGAATGCACATTCCTATTGAATTGGTGCCCATGGTTTCCTCGGCCCAGGAATGACCAGGGAATAAACCATGAGCTTTAAGTAATGCCATGTTATCCGAATCAGCATAACCTTTTAAAACGATTCCTCTTTCATTAACAATAAAGATGCCAAAATTTGATCCGCTAATAGCTGAAAACAAATCTTCAACGATTGAATCTGCCACAGCCAGCAAGCTGTTTTTGCGGGATATTTCCTCAGACAGTGCAGAATCCTGTAATACCTGCGGAGCCTTTTCTAAATATGGATCTATGTCCAGCTGCTTACTCCGCAGCCATGATTGATATATTACCTCTCTAATACCGGGATTTCTCTCAACCTTTCCTTCCACAAAATTAAGCCATATTTCATCTATCTGTACATCGCGGCTCATTTCGCCTGAATTCATTGCACTATCCCCCCAATAAATACTCCTAAGCGAATATACTGTTATTAACTATGGAATATCACAACGGAAAACTTTGATTGAAAAAGGAAGACTCAAAATCCCCGCACGTAAGTAGATTTCAGACTGTCAAAAAAGTTACTCGTGATTCAAGCTTTGGATTGCCGCGTCGCTCCGCTCCTCGCAATTGTCACGGGTAATAAACCCACCACGATAAACGAAAAGCGTTAAACCATTTTTCGTTTACGTAACATGGCCGGGGAAGATTGCCGCGTTGCTGCGCTCCTCGCAATGACAAATACGTGAGTTTTCATAGCAATGACAAGTTCGCGAGTTTTCGTAGTAATGACAGGGTGGGGTGTCGGGGCAGCAATCCTTTATTATGTCATTGCGAGCGCAGCGCGGCAATCTTCCCTCGTTTTCATAGTAATAACAATTACGGAGTTTTCGCAGCAATGACTCAATATAGCTTAGTTGTCATCGCGAGCCGAAGGCGTGGCAATCTTAACACTCATTATATCCTTGCTTATTAGTACTTTAACGACACCCTGAAATCCCCGCTTGTAAGCGGGGATTTTGGCTTTATATCTAAATCTTATTACTTCTGCGCCACAATTTAAGGGCTTCTGCCTCTTTAAAAAGATCATCCCTGAAATCCGGATGCGCAATGCTGATGACTCTTTCTGCTCTTTCCCATATAGTGGCGCCCTTTAAAGTCACCATGCCATATTCCGTGACTACTTTATGCACAGCGGCTCTAGGGTCACTTACACATATTCCGGGGTCAAGAGTCGCCTTTATCCGGGAACCAAGGGTTCCATCTTTCTTTTTATAAATAGCCGGGCATGCGATAATTGCTTGACCGTTTTTAGAACGGTACGCGCCAAGAATAAAATCAAACTGGCCTCCTGTTCCGGAAATCTGTCTCGTTCCCATGGTTTCGGAGTTTATCTGCCCGGTGATATCAATATCCAGGCACCCGTTTATGGAAACCACATTGTCGTTCTGCCCGATAATGTACGGATCATTGGTGTAATCGACCGGACAGCCGTAGGCATCCGGGCAGCTGTAAATGAATTCGACAAAAGCTTTAGTCCCAACTCCCAGGCAGTAGGTCATTTTCCCTTTATCGACCTGTTTCTTTTTCCCGGTTATAAGGCCGGCCTGGTAGAGTTTCATAAGGCTGTCAGTTAGCATTTCAGTGTGGACTCCCAGATCCTTTAAATCTGACTTGGCCAGCAACGAAGTGACCGCAAAAGGCGTATTGCCGTAACCTATCTGCAAACAGGCTCCGTCACCAATCGCGTTGTATATATGACCTGCTATTTTTTCATCAATTTCCGTAGGGATTGGATCCGGTAACTCACCGAAAGCAGGATTCTCTCCTTCTACTATATAGTCAACTTCTGAAATGTGGATTTTACAGTCGGGGTGAGCACTGGCAGTTGGCCGCATGTTGGTATTGATCTCGGCGACAAATACTTTGGATCCGTCCACCAACCCTTTTCCATAGGCCGGGCAGTTTCCAAAATGGAAGTAACCTTCATCGTCCATTGCTGAAACCATGCGAGAACCCACATCTACCCGGAGATCTCCCTTACGGTACATCAGTGGATATTCATAGAACAGCGCTGGATGCGGGTTCATGTTTTCATGCTTTATTACCATTCGCTCGATTGGTCCTACGAATATTGGCGTACTGATAAAAGAACGGCATTCTGGATCGACCTCCATGAACTTCCAGAAACCTACCCTTTGCATACACCTGATCTTAACGTCACTCAATTCATTTACTCGCTTGGCAAGTTCCCGGTCCATTAACTCACCGCAAGCATTATAACCATACAGATCAACGGTATCGCCGGAATTTACTAGTTTTCCTGCCTGTTCGGCAGTGATTAGTTTGCTTTTATACTCACTTTGATAAGTCATCTTCTTACCCCCTTCTATATTGTTAAAGGCTTTGACTGCCTGGTTACGTATGGTTCTTAATCACATTTTCCATAGACTCCGACATAGCAAACCGCTTCTTCGAGTCCAATAACACCGCCGCCATTTTCCTGGATGGCGAATCGCGCCCCCTCAACCTGCCTGGCTCCCGCTTCACCGCGAAGCTGGGTTACCAGTTCCCATACTTGACCAAGGCCGGTGGCTCCGATGGGATGTCCTTTAGAAAGCAGTCCGCCTGATGGATTGACGGGAAGTCTTCCGGCCAGGGAAAAGTCACCCGCTTCAGCACATGGCCCGCCCATACCCCGGGCGCAGAATCCCAGATTCTCCACCTGAAATATTTGTCCACAAGCCGTTGCGTCATGTACTTCAGCCACCGACATATCCTCTGGTCCCAGGCCAGCCATTTCATAGGCCTTGGCAGCAGCCAGTGAAGCGATGTTCTTGGTTTCATCGTTATCATCACGAGTGATGCCGGTGCCAAGAACGGAAGCGTGAACTTTAATTGCACGCTTTTTATCAAGTCCCAGGCGCTTCAAGCCATCTTCAGTGCATATTATTGCCGCTGCCGCACCATCGCTTATCGGGGAGCACATCGGCATGGTTAAGGGATAGGTTATGGGAGGAGCGGCCAGGACTTGTTCGATGGTCAAGGGAATCTGATACTGGGCACGCGGATTAAGCTTTGAATTTGTGTGGTTGCTCGAAGCTACGGCGGCTATTTGTCGCTGGGTAGTGCCGTACTTTTGCATATGCCAGCGAGCGCCTGCTGCATAGATATCCATGAAAACGCTATATGGTTCGGTAGTCTGAGTTCCCGGGGGGACTTCAAAGCCTTCCGCCATCGACAGCAGTTTTTTTGTGCTCTCCTCAGTCAGGTAAACGTCCCAGCAGCCGTCAAATATGGCAAAGCGTTTGTCTTTAGGACCGGCATTCAACTTTTCAACACCGACCGCCATTGCCACATCGCCCTGTCCGCTTTGCAGGAAGTGTATTGCCAAGTAAAGAGCGGTCGAGGCAGTGGCACACGCATTTTCCACCGTCAGCATGGGGATGCCTTCAAACCCCATACTACGCAACGCAATTGGGCCGCTGATACAATATTGATCTTCCAGAAGCCCCTGAGCGGTATTCCCGACATAGGCACACTGAATTTCCTTATATTCAATCCCGGCATCCTGCAAAGCTTCCTGCACGGCCTCGCGGGTTAAATCTTTAATCGATTTTTCTTTTTGTCTGCCGAAAAACGTCATTCCGACACCGATTATATAAATGTTCTCCATAGTCATACCTCCCGATCATCATTAATAAGACGGAATCTCCTCTGTCCCATCGAAATAAACTCGAAGATACCAACCCCCCCTCTTTTTAATTCATATAAACGAAATACCGAATATATTCATTGAATTTATTCATTGAATATATTCGGTATTTCGTTATAATGTATTAGAGTCAAGATGGCTTAAAGAATTCTGGACTGATCGCCCCAGTTGACTGCAAGTGTAGGTAGGTAGAAAGAAGGTTAATTAATTTGGATATTAAATCAGAACGATTTAATAAGCGAGCCCGGCAAGCTCTGGAATCTAAGAATAGAATCTTTAATAGCGCTATTGATTTATTTAACGAAATTGGCTTTGAAAACGTAACCATAGATTCTATTTGCAAGAAAGCTGGTGTATCAGTAGGGCTTTTTTATAATTATTTTGATTCCAAGGATCAAATTATTGTGGAAGTCTTTAACACCATGGATATTGACTATGAAAGGGAATATAATGAGCTTCCGGAAGACTTGGAGACCATCGAAAAACTATTATTTATGGTAGGTTACATTGCGACTGCCACTCAGTCATTAGGTAAGAGTTTTTTAAGGATTGTTTACCGCCGTTTTTTAATGCTGGAGAAAGGGAATGTATCATTACTTAATGAGCATCGTCCTATCTACAGATTCCTTAATGTATTTATTGAAGAAGGGCAGCAGAACGGACAAATTACCACAGAATTTAGTATCGAAGAAATCCAATTTATCATCCTGAATGTTGTTCGCGGGGTCTTTTTCCAGTGGGCTCTATATGATGGTGGCTTCGATCTGGTACCGGAGACAGAAAAAGCGGTATCAGCTCTGATTAATGGCCTCCGTGCCAGGTAAATATACTGAACTCAACTCACGTATTTGTCATTGCGAGGAGCGAAGCAACGCGGCAATCTACCCGGTCATCTAAAGCTTTTCGTTTATCGTGGCTGGTTAAATACCCGTGATAATTGCGAGCGCAGCGAAGCAATCTATAACAGCTGCATATAGGAAGATTGCCACGCTACGCTCGCAATGACACAATAAAAGATTGCCGCCCCGACACCCTACCCTGTCATTACTACGAAAACTCGTGTACTTGTCATTGCTATGAAAACTCACGTATTTGTTATTGCGAGGAGCGTTAGCGACGCGGCAATCTTCCCCGGTCATCTAAAGCTTTTCGTTTATCGTGGCCGGTTAAATACCCGTGATAATTGCGAGCGCAGCGAAGCAATCTATAACAGCTGCATATAGGAAGATTGCCACGCTACGCTCGCAATGGGTTTTCACAGCAATGACAGTGCATCGTGCCATAAGTCAACTGCGAAAGTTGAGTACTGGATAAATATTATGCATCTCTGAACCATTAGCAAGGACCTGGCGCCCAATAGTATTTATGCTTGACGGTGTTTTGTTTTTATACACATGGATCATCTTTAAACACTTCTATGATTACCAACGAAAAAAATCCAGCCGTCCCCAGATTAAACCCATTGATTTGATAACCCCACATACCCTGAATTATTGGAGATTTGTTTGCGCGGTTTGCATCTGCACTAACACAAGCAAGATCCATCTTTTAATGCGGGCATGATTATTGCACCATATTCCAAACTACCCGACCATTAACAATGAAGGGAGCTAATAATGTGGGGAAATTGAAAAATGGAAATAAGGCAAACGGAGCCATCAGGCTTCAGAAGAAAGATTATAAACCTTCTAAATACCGAGCAATGATCGATCCGGTATTGGCTACTTATCCCATGGGTATCGATCTGAACGAGGATAAGTGCATCGGCTGCGGCATCTGTCTTCAACAGTGCGCAGCGCAAACTCTGGGCATGGTCAAAAGGGAGAAGCCTTCCGATCTTCAGTTGCCGGCCTGCCAATACACCTGTCCATCGGGAATCCCGGTTCGTGATTATCTGAAACTTATCGCCAGCGGGGCTTCTCTAGAGCATGCCTGGTATCTTCTTACCAAGAGCAATCCCTTCCCAGCCATCACGGGCAGGGTTTGCCCCCATCCCTGCGAGACTGCCTGCAACCGGGGCTGCCTCGACCAATCAGTGAATATAAACTGCATTGAGCGCGCGGTAGGGGATTACGGAATAGAAAAAGGCCTGGGTTTTGACAAACCTGCAAAAACCAACGGCATAAAGGTAGCCGTGGTTGGATCGGGGCCATCCGGAATGTCATGCGCTTATCAGCTGGCCTTAATGGGTTATAGTGTGACGGTATTCGAGGCGAGTGCCCGACCCGGCGGCATGCTCACCTATGCTATCCCCCAGTACCGTCTTCCCCAGGAAGTGGTGGATAAAGAGATCCAGAGGATTATCGACCTGGGTGTAACCTTGAAGCTGAATACCTTGATTGGCCAGGACATCTCCCTGGATGCTCTGAAGAAGGAGTTCAAAGCGGTCTATATAGCCATCGGCGCCCAGGCCGGCAGGAAGCTGGGTCTGGCAGGAGAAGAAGCAGCCGGTGTAATGAACGGGGTTGAATTCCTGCGCCGAGTAAACACCAAAGACAATGTAAAACTAGACGGACCAGTTGTTATAATCGGCGGCGGCAATGTTGCGGTGGATGTTGCCCGCATGTCGCAGCGGATTGGTGCATCAAAAGTAAGTATATTCTGTTTGGAAAAACGCGAAGAAATGCCAGCCCATCGTGAAGAGGTTGAGGACGCCATAGCAGAAGGCATTGAAGTCTGTAATTCCTGGGGCCCCCAACGCATTATTCAAGAAAATGGCCGGGTGGCCGCCATAGAATTCCACAGGTGTATTTCGGTATTTGATGAAAACGGAAGGTTTGCTCCCACATTCGATAGCCAAACAATCAGCGTTGAAGCCGGCAATGTGCTGATTGCGGCAGGTCAAGCGATAGATTGGGGACTGCTGCCGGAGGAATCCAAAATGGAGTTAAACCCAAATGGAACCATGAAAGTACAAGATTTTCAAACCGGTGATCCCAGCGTATTCGCGGGCGGTGACGCAGTAAGCGGTCCGGGGTTGGTAACCGAAGCCATCGGTGTTGGACGCCAGGCGGCATTAGGCATAGATGCCTTCATCGCGGGGCGAAAACTTGCTGCACCGGAAAAGGTTGAGATATCATACCAAAACGTGCCCCACATGGATAAACTTCATCATCTTTATGAATACAAGAAAATACCCCGTGTTGATACCGATAAGCTTGATTTAAGGAGGCGACTTGCCAACCCGGATGCCGAGATTGCATTACCCTTAACTGCCGAACAGACGGCGAACGAGGCCAGACGATGCATTGAGTGCGGTACGTACCAGGTGGCATTTGTCGGATTACGTGATTGCGACTTTTTTGGGTCGGTCTGTTTGGCTTGCAATACCTGTAGTGCCATTTGTCCCCAACAGGCGCTGCTGGAGAACAAATCATACCGTATTGACCAGGGAAGGTGGGCGATATTAAATGATGCCCCCGTGGATATCCGGGATGGTCTGCCCAACCCGTTAAGGCTGCCCCGGCCGGTTCCCTTCGAAGAGATAGCAGCGGAAATTACCGATACTGAGAGGTCCATTTATACCCGGCGCAGCTGCCGGGTATATAAGCCCGATCCAGTACCCAAGGAACTTATAGAGCGCATTCTCGAAGCAGGGCGCTTTGCTCCCACGGCTGGCAACTGTCAGGGCTACAAATTCCTCGTAGTCACGGACCGGGTTTTGTTGGACGTAATCAGCGATGCTACTTGGAAATACGTCAGCATTGTACCTAAGGTTGCCATCACCCGCAATCCTGTAGGAAGAACGGTCAAAAAGATTATGAACCTTATATTACCCCAGGCCATGGATCAACGCCCGGCGGTAGCCATAACTGGTATGACCAACCCGCAGTTTGGCGATAAGGGACTGGATGCGTTCTTTAACGCTCCGTGCGTTATTATGGTGGTTCCCAATGAACTGCACGTTTCCGATGTAGATCTTGGCATGGGGATCGTGTGTCAGAATATAGTTCTGGCTGCTGAAGCGCTTGGTTTGGGTACTTGTTATGTAGGGTTTTTCGCCAACGCCATCAAAGCGAAAAAGGTTCCCAAGGAGGTTTTTGAACGGCTGGGTCTGGAATGGCCGTATGAGATTCCCGCCATGGGCATTTGTTTAGGGTACCAGGCGGTACCGATGCATCGCGCTGTTCCCCGGGATTTCCCGAATATAAGATGGGTGGAGTAAAAATGCGCCCGGCGTCATTATCGATGTTAATTATAAAAGATAGGAGGCGGAAAAATGAGACTGGAAAATAAAACTGCGGTAATCACCGGAGGGGCCAAGGGTATTGGTAAGGCAACCGCGTTACTATTTGGCCGGGAAGGGGCGAAGGTAGTTATAGCAGATATTGACTCGGCGGCTGGGCACGAGGTGGTGGCTGATATTATTGAAAACGGTGGCCAGGCGATATTTGCCTATACTGATGTGACTGATATTGATCAGGTAGAACGGCTGATGAACCTGGCCGAACAAGAATATGGCAAGATCGACGTGCTCTTTAATAATGCCGGGATTGCATTATTTATTCCTACCACGGATATGAGTGAACAGCAGTGGAAATCTTTTATGGATATAAATTTGAACAGTGTTTTTTACGGTTGTAAGTGCGCTATACCCAGGATGATCAAGAACCAAGGCGGTGTCATTATTAACTGCGCCTCGGTTCACGGCCATGTGGCCGGCCCCATGATTACGGCTTATGCTACCAGCAAGGGCGGGGTGGTAATGATGACCAAGGCACTGGCTGCCGAATATGCCAATCTCAACATAAGAGTTAACGCCATTTGTCCCGGCTATGTCAGAACTCCGATGATTCTCAATGTTCGTGATGAAATGGGCGAACATGGCTCGGCCATGGAGGCCCATATATGTTCTCAACATCCCATGGGGAGAATGGCTGAACCCGAAGAAATTGCCTCTGCAGTTTTATTTATGGCCAGTGACGAAAGTTCGTTTATGACCGGCAGCAGTCTGGTCATTGACGGTGGCTATACCGCCGTATAAACAGCGGCCAGAGCTAGGTATAAAAGGGGTTTACTCATGTAATTAAGGCACATACAGATAGATTCTTAAATTAGAGAGATATATCGAAGGAGGAGATGGGTTGAAAACCGTTAGCAAAAGGGAACTGCAAAAGCTATTGGCGGTAGGCCCGGATATCGGGGATATTTTACCGCCCAATATTGCTGGTATTAATACTTCAGGGATTGGTGATGACGTAAAGAGGGCAGTGGCATTAGCCCGAAAATTTAATGAGGAAGTGGTAAAACCGGTCTACAAGAAGATAGACCAGGCGGTGCAGATAGACCATGATTATTTACCGTGGGAGTTTATTAAAACAGCTAATGAATGGGGCTTTTATACCCTGTGGATACCCAAGATGTTCGGGGGAGCAGGTTGGCACATGGCTAGCATATATATTTTCCTCGAAGAAATTGCATCTTGCTGCTGTGGTTTGTCGAACGTGATTGGCGTTCATTACCTGGGCATGAGCAGCTTGATGACCGGATTTAACATGAAAGTTATCAAAAAGGTATTGGGAGAGGTGGTTCAGGGAGAAAAAACCGGAGTGCCTTGTCTCATTTCCCTGGCGCTTACCGAACCTGCTGCCGGTTCTGATGTTGAGGAAAATGAATTGCTGGAGCAGGGCAAGGTTGGCACGATAGCCAAGCGGGTTGAAGGCGGCTACCGGTTAAACGGGGCCAAATGCTTTATCTCCGGCGGACATTACAGTACCTGGCATATTACGGTCTGCTACGGAGACCGGAAGCGGCCGGCGGAGACTTTTATGCTGTTCGCCATCAGAAATGGCATGCCCGGTTTTTCATTTGGAGCAAAAGAAAACAAGATGGGCCAAAGAGCTTGCGTAGCCAGCGAATTAATATATGAAGACGTTTTTGTACCCGATGATCTGGTCATGATATCTCCGGATACTTTTAAGGACACCGGTCTCAGCTATTATGATGTTTCCAATATGACCATTGAATCTGCCCTGGCCGCTTCCCGTCCCGGGGTAGGCGCTTTTGCCTGCGGTATTGCCCGCGGTGCGTATGAAGCGGCGTTGGCATACGCTGAGACCAAGATGGTGGGTGGTGCACGCTTGATCAATCACCAGTATGCCCAGAACATTCTGGCTGAAATGCATAAAAACGTAGCCATGGCCAGGCTGACCTATATCCAGGCCGCCCAATTCACCTGTATTTGGGGGCTATTCAGAATACTCCATCAAACCTGGTCTTACCGGCCATTGCGTATTTTGCCCAGATCAATTCAGGCGGTTCTTATAAAGCCGTTCTTGAACTTAAAACTGACGACCAATGTAGTTCGGAAAATATGTTACAATCCGAAAAACCTCAAGGAGTATCAAGCCGCCATTGCCTGGGCTTCTATAGCTAAGTTCGGGATTTCGGATATCGGATACATCAATTGCATGCTGGCCGCCCAGTTGATGGGAGTGGACGGTACCCGGCAAGATCATAATCTTGAGAAACATCTGCGGGATAGTAAACTCTTACAGATATATGAAGGGACCAATCAATTGAACCGTCAGATCGTATTCAAACACATGATTGCACGGGATGTTGATGGTGTCGAAATGTTTGCTAAAAAAGCCGAGCAAAGCATACCCACTATCCATATGCTTCAACAAAGGAGGGCAAGTAATGATTGAGTTATTTATTCTCGATGCTTATATGCCGCATATAAAACTGATCCGTGATTTTGCCAGAAAAGATTGCGCACCGCTGGCATTGTGTAATGATATTCCGTTGAATACATGCGACGATTTGATGCAAAAGGCTGGTGAGATTGGCTGCTTCAATCTAACTGAAGACTATGAGATAACTCCTGGGCTATTAGCGCAAATCCTGGCCACTATCAGCGAAGTTGACGCTAGTATACCTGTGATGATTTTTACTCACACCGCGGCCTGGTCGATTCTGAGCGAGGCGCTGGATGGGTCTGAGCTGAGCCAGTTTCAAAACGAAATAGATCAGACGGCAAATATACCGCTAGCCTTTCAGTCATATTCTTGCCTGGATGAGATCGATATGCCCCAGGCTGAAGAACACAACGGAAAATTCTTTTTAAAAGGAAAAGTGAGCAACCTGGTACTGGCTAACAAAGCTCGTTTTGCGGTGATTCCTGCTCGGATTAAAAAATACCCCGGTGTAACATATTTTTGGGTAGATTTAACTGACAAGAGCACCAAACTAAAAGCGGTGGCCACGCTGGGGAATCATGCCTGTGGCATGGGTGATTTAGAGCTTGATCAGACCTCAGCGATTTTGATCGGACGAAAAAACAAAGGTGAAGAATACTTTGATAACATTGTCGGGAAAATGGCCATGGCAGCTGCCGCAATTTCTACCGGAATCATGAACGGGTCGCTGAAGACTGCGCTCGAATATACCGCTCAGCGGCAACAGGGAGGAAGGTTAATAAATGAATGGCCTGAAGTGCAAGCGCTCCTCGGTAATATGGGTGCCCAGGTCAGGACGGCGGAATCAGCGCTTCATCATCTTTGCGGGATCTCCAATATCAAGGATGCCGATTTCATAAGGTCTGCCTGCGCGGCTGCCTTGCAACTGTGCCAAATGGCTTGTTATGTAACCTCTGATGGGGCTCAGCTATTAGGCGGATACGGATATATGAAAGACTTCGGGCAGGAGAAACGCATACGGGACGCTGTCCAGACCAGTATGCTGCTCGGTCTGCCTGCATACAGAAAAACGTTGCTATTCGAGATGATGATATAGACCTAAACGGCAAGATTTATATCCCAGGTCATTAATATGGCCTGGGTAGTTTGCCTGCGGATTCGGTAAACAAAAATTGAATTTAAGAGAGCGGATTTGCATAATCTACTGATTATACCCCAATGCAAAAAGGAGAAGTAAAATTGAGCCTTACGAAAGCACAGGTTGAGTTAAATGGATTTGGGGGAATAGTAACAATTAATGAACCGGTCTTACGCTACCCGGATAACCCAATATTAACATGTCATGAAGTAAATAAAGTATGGGGAACCAATGGCCGTTTATATACATACACGGTTCATAATGCAGGAATGGCAGAAGTGACAGGCGCGGATGGCAAGAGTCAGATTATAATGCTTTTTCGTTCTCACCTTGCTGATGGTCGCAGCATAATAGGTAAAGCTGTAAGTGACAATGGGCTAAATAATTGGATGGTTGATCCCAGACCATTTTTATTGCCTGCGACAGAGCATGATATATATGCTGAAGGCGTCGATATTAACTATGTTATTGAATCTGAGGCCGGCGGTGTGGAAGACATGCGGGTCAATCCCGTTGGGAGCGACTTATATATGTTGACGTATAGTGCATACCACGAACAGATTCCCGATAAAGTCACGGTTATGATGGCTGTAACCAAGGATTTTAACGCGGTTATTCGCTATGGTCCAATCTCCAAACAGGATATGCGCAATGTTGTTATATTTCCTGAACCTGATAGAAATAGAAAATGGAGAGCTTTGCTTCGGCTGAACGACAAAGTAAGGGAAGCTTCCAACTCCGGTCACATCGGTGGCTCATTTGGAGAAATTTGCGCGACTTTTGCCCCCAGTCCTACCGGACCATGGGAAATCGGCAATGTAATCATGAGAAGCGGACACGGGCCGAGTGCATTCCAGGCTAAGATCGGGCCAGGTGCCCCGCCTATTAAGACTCGCTATGGGTGGCTGAATATCTTTCATGGTGTGCGTTCAACCATGGCGGGCAATCCATATACCCTCGGTGTGGCTTTCCATGACCTTGAAGACCCAACAAATCCAAGTAAAATTCGGGTTAGTGCCAAACCAGTTTTAATGCCTACTGCAAGTGATTGTTTGGTAAAAGAGACTGATTATATCCATGTTCCTAATGTAGTATTCAGCTGCGGTGCATTAATGGGCCAGGATGATACGGTAGCCATATATTATGGCGGCAATGATACAGTTATGAATGTCGGCTTGGCAAATATACAAGTATTAAATGAGATGTGTAATGTTTTCGGCCTGAACCCATTGACAGGGAAACATCAATATTCTCTATAAAAGCCGACCCAAGTCCTTCAAAGGAACAATCCTTGACCCAGACCACTTTGTTGGTCTGGGTTTTTATATTTGTTTGAGAAGGATAATGTTCTATTTTAAAGAATTATACAAAAATAACAACTGAACATCATGTAAGAAAACATTTCGGGTTAAATTCCGACCAAACACTAGGGGGCAAATCAAGTGAAGGATATGGGGAAAACAAAGGAGCAACTTATCGATGAAATAAATGAAATGAGGCTGGAACTACAAATTGAAATAAATAGACGCCAGCAAGCCGAAGCCGCCTTGCTTCAATCAGAAGAAAAATTCTCCAAAGCATTTCTCTTTGGGCCTGATGTATTTACAATCAGTAATCTAAATAAAGGCTGTTACGTTAATGTTAATGATGCCTATTTAAAAGCCACTGGTTATACTCAGGAAGAGGTAATAGGCCATTCTTCTGGGTCTCTGGGTATCTGGACAATTTCGGAAGAAAAAGATCACATAATAACACAACTCAAGGAACATGGTAGTATCCGAAACATGGAAATCAAGTTCCGTATGAAGTCGGGAGAGGTTATAACTACACTTCTGTCAGCCACTATAATTAACATTGGTGGTGAGCAACATTTGATTTGTATGACAAAAAACATCAACGACTACAAACGAATGGAAGATGCATTGCGTTGGTCGGAGGAGCGTTTTTCCAAGGCCTTTAATGTCAGTCCGATACCGATGACAATCACTACCTTTGACGAAGGAGAATTTGTTGACTCTAACGATAGCTTTAATGATATGTATGGTGCTAACCGAGAAAAGTTCCAGGGTAAAACGTCATTAGACGTATTTTGGCTGGATTCAGCTGCTCGTAACCTGGTAGCACAGAGGCTCTTAGAGAACGGCTCGATTCGGAATATGGAAATCACTTTTAAAAACAAAACGGGAGAAAAGCGATCAGCGTTATATTCTGCAGAACTTCTCGATGTTATGGGAACCCGCTGTATACTAAGTATTTTTTCAGATATTACTGAAATCAGAAGAATGGAAGTTGAGATAGCCCGCCTGGACCGGCTTAACCTGGTAGGAGAAATGGCAGCCAGCATCGGACATGAAATCAGGAATCCCATGACCACCGTACGCGGTTACCTGCAGATGCTGCGAGAAAATGTGGATTACAAACGAGAAGCAGAACGTTTTGATTTAATGATCGAAGAACTGGATAGAGCCAATTCAATAATCACAGAATTCCTTTCTCTGGCCAAAAACAAGATGGTGAAACTGCGGCCAGAAAATCTAAATGTAATTATTATGAAACTATTACCGCTGATTCAAACCAGGGCTATTAGCCTAAATCATTATATAAAACTAGAATTAATTGACCTGCCAGACCTGCTCCTTGATAAGGAAGAAATTCATCAACTAATATTCAATCTGGTTAACAACGCGCTGGAGTCAATGCCATCAGCAGGAAATGTGACCATAAAAACGTTTACTGAAAATGGGGAAGTGGTATTGGGGATTGAGGATAAAGGTCATGGAATAGACAACGAATTATTGGATAAGCTGGGTACTCCTTTCCTGACTACCAAGGAGCAAGGGACAGGGTTAGGACTGGCTGTTTGCTATAGAATAGCTGCCCGGCATAATGCCAAAATAGACATAGAGTGTGTTTGGCAAGTAGCAAATGCAACAAACGGCAAAAAATAAATGCAGCACCCAGGGTGGCATTACTGTCTAATCTTGGAATGCTCCAGGCGGTAGCTCTTGCCGCTGAATATCAGCAAATGACTGT
>Ga0209340_1000878_pt1 | contig 26244 bp, 21 predicted proteins | sample EPASupsiteSAE323_FD_187266 | JGI IMG/M metagenome (GOLD analysis project Ga0209340, IMG submission 187266) | Bioremediated contaminated groundwater from EPA Superfund site, New Mexico - Sample SAE3-23 (SPAdes) (version 2) | ecosystem: Environmental > Aquatic > Deep subsurface > Groundwater >... | reverse complement strand
CCTTCAGCCCAGCTCCCGTACAGGCCGATGCCGGAAGCCCATGCCGGTTTTTTGCCCACCGCGGTGATCCGATCAATATTCAGGAGACGTTTTATCGCAACGGTGAGCGGGGAAAATACCAGATGGTACGTGAGGTCTTTTCTTTGCAGGATCCCTTCTCGTTCGAGCAGGGCGAGAAACGGGGACACGAGTCCTTTTGACAGTCCGGTCTTGGCGGTGATCTGCTGCACGGTGCAGGTGGGTACGTTGAGGGCGGCATGAAGCAGGTTTATGCGTTCTGCGGTCCGGAAGAGCGCTGAGAGATCATGCAGTTCGTTCATAGTTCCTGAACAATAGGTTCACAGTTCATGAACAAAATGTTTGTGTTCCGTGAACAATCGAGTATCCGATCGCGGTCCGGGACCCGGGGAGACCTACACTCCGCTCAACTCACGTCTCCGTCGGAGACCTGCTTCATGAACACGAGTCCGGGTCTGCAAAATGACAGTAATTCATGAGAAAACGACACTATTGTTTTTAAGAAATCACATATCGAGCCCCGTTTGGCTGGATTATGGGGTTAACGGGCTCTAAAAAAACCGCTAATAGCATCAATTGGATGGGCGATCGTTTTTCGGATTAAGAGGTGTTGGGGGAAAATGAAATGAAGGCCTGTTTTGGAGCCCGGGTATTCCTGGTTCCGGCCCGGGCCCCCACCCCTCGGAACCCGGGGGCTGGCCTCTCTCGCGTAACGGCCCAGCCCTGAACCGGTCATCGCAAGCCGTTTGGGAATTGACCGGAACAGGAACGGGCACCGGACCGGGCATGTACCGGAGATTTTGGGGAGAGTGAGTGAGAGCGGAAAGGATTGGGAAAAGTGGGAAAGATAGAAGGGGTTGATTGCCGGGATCGGGAAACTCTTGTCACACGGGCCAAGGATAAGCTCGACCGCGGAAAAAATTCGGCTCACTTAATCTGATTATCCCGATACAGGAAAACGGCGCACATAAAAATCTGTCACAGAGATCGTTTAAATTCCAGTTCCGAATAGAATTTACCTTGAGCATGAGGTTCCTGTATCCTGAATCACGGGACATCCCAGAAAAAATTGTTATGAGGTAAAACCATGAACCGGAATAGTCTTAGCTTTATAACGGGAGTCGTAATCCTCCTTATTATCGTTGGATTCATTATTATAAACCAGTCGGAGAACCAAAGCACGGTGTCCCCGGCAAAGGGATCTACATTGAAATGGACAACCATGCCGAAGGGAAACTCTTCCGTACCGATAGGCATCACAACCCGCTCGGACTTTGCCACATCCTCCCCAATGGTTGTTCAGGTGCAGGATACTCCTTTAATTTCCTTGGAGCAGGCAGAAGAAATTGCACGCGAGACATTTTCGCAGTTAAGTCCGGACCGGATAAATATAACGTATCAAAAAGGTGACCGCCAGCATCAGGCTACCTATGACTTCGAACTATTCAAAAACAATGAAAATATTGTGCAGGGGGGGATTGACCCGGATACCGGTTCCATCAGTTCGTATGCGATTGGCATCAAACGAATCGGGCGTCCTGAAAAACCGGTAATAACCATTGAGGCGGGGCAAGATGCTGCCGAAAAGGAGATCATGAGTCGCAATGGAGAAATATCTCTCAATAAAACAGATGCCCGGTATGATCCGTTGGGTTTTCCAGACCGAAATATCGCCGGGGTGTATGTATATGTCTATGACCGGCTTATCAAGAATAATCCTTGCGACAGCGATGGTTTTACCGTTGGTGTCGATTCAATATCAGGAAGTGTAGTGGAGTACCGGAAGACGTGGATTAAGCCTCCGGAAGAGATCTGTTGAACATAGAACCGTTTTCCATTTTTTTGGATAAAATACTCTGTCTGTCATACAAAACGGTCACACGTAAGGAAAATCAATATTGACAGGACGTGGATCTTCTGATCAGGTCACTCCTTTTCACTGGAAGGAGCCCCGCATGCAATGAAAGCTCAAAGCCAAACCGGTTCCGGGATTTGTTTTTACGTTACGAGATGAATGGAATTATTGTTATCGAAACAGTAAAAAATTCTCACAGAGATCGTTTATCCCTCTGCCGCAATCGTAGTGGTATCATGAACTCAGGTGAATAGTGATGAAGGTAGTGATGAAGGTACGCAAAATAACGGTAATTACCATACTCATGGCATTGGCACTTGTTGTCCTTCCTGCTGCTGCCAGTGTAACGTTCCAGTCAAGTTCTCCCCAAACGATTTCAGAGGGAGACCGGTTCGTGATCCAGGGGACGGGTGCAACAAATGGTTCTGTTGCAGTCTGGGTAATTGGACGGAACTATTTTGATGTACATTTTGTGAACCCGGATGAACACGGTGCGTACACCTATATTCTGAAATCCGATGAAACCAGGAATTTTTCCAGCGGACAGTATGCGGTTGTTATCCAGGATCCGGGTGCAAACCGGCAATTCGAGATCGAACCGCTGATATCTGGTGCCGGAACAGTTACCCTCCTGAATAATGGCGTAACATATGCGGATGTGGGTGAAAAACAGAATTTTAAGGCAGATGTCCAGCCGATTATTTCCACGATATTGGCAGCTGCCTCCCGTCCGGTTACTGATGATATCGTCACCCCGTACTATTTTTTTGTCGAACTACCCTTCATCCACTTTGACCCTCTAACGGATTCTGAATCGGACGTACTGCTGCTTGTGCAAAGCTTTGGAAAAACAGTAGTTATCCGGGGAACAACAAATATGGGGATTGAAAATATCCTTACTGCCACGGTCCGCACCGCGGATACCAATAAACCCCTCCTGTCGACAGTACTTCCCGCTATTGCAGGGAGCAATGATGAAACCGGAAATGGACCGAACCGGTGGGAATACGAACTGGATCCCTCCGTATTACCTGCCGGAGAATATTTCCTTACGATTGGATGGCAGAAAGAAACGACTCTTGGAACCGGAACAATTTTGTTCACAGTTCCGAAGCCGGGGTCGAGAAGCACTTAAAATGGGGCAAAATTGAAGTATCGCTTTCCCCATGGCATTCTCTTTTTTTTAAAGGAAATTATACCGGGTAAATAACGGGTCCATTTTCTATCCATTATTGGGCACATGGATGGAGAATGTGAGGGGAAAAGGAAGAATTGATTGGTTCTTTTTTTTAGTTTTAAACCCGTACTTTCGTATCACAAACCGATTCGAGAGTAACTTCAGGATATCTTGTTGTCGGTTCAAGAGATTCCGGAGCGGGTCGGAGTTCCGATTTTAGGATCTCTGCCGCGTTGTGCGACAGAACATACCGGGTTCGCCGGTCCTCCTGTTCAACAAGGACTATTCCATCTCTGACAAGCAGTTGGATATGATACCATAACAAAGGGCCGGATACCCCCAGATTCTTTATGAGATCTTGTCTCGAAACTACGCTATCTGCTTTCAGCACGCCGATGATCTGATCTCGCGTTGGGTTATCCTGGTGGAACATGAGTTTTTGGTTCAGTGGCGCGAGCCCGTCCAGATGGATAAAATACCGGGTTAAACCACCGTCTTTCACCTCAAAAACCACCCTATGGGTTTTCAACTGCCAGAGATGGTAGTAGAGCGTACCCCGGTTAATCCCGGTTTCCCGCATGAGTGTACTAAAATGATTACCGGGGTGTTTACAGATATAATGAACGATAGTATCCCGGAGCGGCTGATCGATTGAATTTTTTGCTGTTACCTGGCGGAATCCGAAGTATATGAAAAATCCGAGCCCCGATATAAAGATAAAGAGAGGGACGACGAGATGGGCAAGTGCGGGTGAGATCATGCTGGTATAGTGAAGAATCATGATCTGCGGCGGGTGAAACTGACGGGGGACTCCATGTACGGAAGGGTCTCCCCAGAGGAGAAGAGTGAAAGAATTCAGGATTGAATAGACGCAGATTCCTGCAAAGAGCGTGAGGAAAAAATATTTTATCAGAGATTTTAACCCCAAAATCGTAAAAATCACCGTTTTTCTATATTTTGTTTTTAAAAATAAACCTATTAAAATTTATTGATAAAATTTTATCACATATGATTTATCCATTTTTCTATTTTATATCCAATTTGAACGCAAATCGCGTTCAAAGAGAGATTTAACCAAATCTGTCAAGGTGAATGAATGAGACAAAACTTTTTAAAACACGGGATATTGCTTTTATGCGTATGCATGATTTGTATGGCCACCATTCCACTGGCAAGTGCGGCAAGTACGACCGAAGATAAAGTCCTTGTTACCCATGCAACAGCGGACCAGGTGAAAATGATCAATGAACTCTGGGGTTCTGATATCACCATTGGAGAATACATGGAAAAGGTCCACCCTGAACATCTTGTCGGAGTACCGGATGATGTAAAGAAAGAGATGTATCAGCGGAAGATGAACTGGCCTGAAGAAGAAAATAACAATGCTATTTCTTCTATTTCCAACCAAGTGAAGTCCATATTAGCGACGCTGACGGTCACCGGCTATGCGACGCCCTTTTCGAATCGGGTCGAATTTACCAGTACTGCATTATGTTCAGATCCAGCATCGTATATCTACGTGGACTCATTCCTGAAAAATGCAGCGGACTCATCCGTAGGCTCTTGTTCAGCTTCGTCACACGATTATATTAACCGCGTAACGTGTTCCAACATGGTTAGCTGGCCGGCTGCCGGCTACTACCATGTACATTCCTGGGGGTACACGATCTCACCAAGTTCTGAGGGATCTCATCATTCCTCATCGGTATATTTCTCAGGATAAACCCCTTTTTTAGAGAACGAAATTATAAACAGTATCTGGTGAGAAATTATTCCTTATCAAAAGATGGAATACTACGAGACCCGGGGAAAATGAACAAAAAGTATCGCGCCTGTCTGATGCAGAATTTTATTTCATCACGTCAAGATCCCGGTTTATTATATACTACGATTTGCCACAGTGAGGACAGGCTACCCGTGCTACGGGGACTGGGGGGATCCCTCCTGTTAGGACTGAGTATAGTTCTCATAGTGTTTTGCCAGCAGGCAGCTGCACTCTCCGGTACTGACACCATCATATATTCCCCGAATATCACCCTGACCGAGGATTCCCCGGAATACACTGAGTTTTCAACCTCCTTTGATCTTGATGGCAACCATCTGGCATGGATGAATATCTGGGCCGAAAGGAAAATAGAAAATCGCCAGCGTAAGGATACGATTTACCTCATGTCCCTTCCCGGCAATGAGGCGCAGATGCTTTCCCAGACACCGGGCAATCATCACACATATCCCTTTCATCCTATCCTTTCACTTTCCCATAATTCCCTCGTCTGGCCGGAGTTCGTGAAAGAGGATATTTTCCTGTATACAATCTCCACGAAGGAAGAACGCCCGATCACTACGGATGGATTGGTTAGTAATCTTGATGAGGAACGGAAAAACGAAAACCCCAATATCGATGATGATCGCGTTGTGTGGGCCAAGAAAAAACCCTCCGGAACGAGCGGGGATTACGATATTGTAATGATGAATATTTCTACCGGGATCCAGCGCGACATTTGTACCCGGGATGCAGACCAGATCGTCCCGTATATTTCCGGCTCCAGAATTGTCTGGACGGATGAACGGAATGAGCCCGACGGGGGGGACATTTATCTTTTTGACCTTGACACGAACCAGGAAATGCCGGTATGTACTGACAGTGGATTGCAGAAGTACCCGAAAATTTTCAACAATACAATAATCTGGAGGGATTATCGCGATGGAGGCCCTGCCGTCTACCTGTACAATCTCACATCGGGTGCCAAATTACGGATAAGTGATCCATTGTTTGACGCAACGGAACCATTCCTGTCGAAGAATTATGTAGCATGGACCGAATATTCCAAATTTGATCCCCGGGATGAACGGCAAAGCAGGATCTGCGTGTACGACATCGCCAAGGGATCCCGGGAAATCCTTCCGGTTTCCACCAAATACCCAATCATTCTCGATCTCGATGGGGACCGGATTCTCTACCGGGAGCCTGACAATAAACCCATGAAAAACGGTTATCTGCATTTGTTTGTGATTAATGATGAGATGCCAACACCGGTTCCGTGGGAGATTTCTCCGGCAATCACCGGGAATAACCAGACCCTGCCGGTGAGATCGGTTCCTGAGACAATGGTGACGCACCGGTCCCCGGTATCCATTCTATCACTCGTCATAGCACTGGGATGTGGTTTTCTAGTTTGCCGGAAAATCCGGGAACGGGGATAGATGGTTTTACCCGGGCCTCCGTACGGTATATGTATCCGGATTGCCTGGAGGGTTTTATTCCGCCACATTTTGATATATTTCCGGGATCTTTTTTCTGAATATTTTGTCGCAGGACTTTCCGGAAAAAAGGGTACAATGTGCTGGAAGTGCCGGAAGGTAGCGGGTGAACGTTTGGTAGTGTCCCATGATATAACGGATAACACATTTCAGAAAATCTGAAGTTGTTTCTTGGGTCACTACCTGATTTCTTAAAATTGGTGAAGCGAAGCATTTTTTTTAATTCTTGCATGCAGTGGGGAAAACCCTGTCATGCGTGTTCTGGGGAGGGACAAATAAAGTCTCCGGAAAACCTCAACCTCATTAATCTGATTCATCCGGATACAGGACAGATGGCAGAGATAAAGATCTGTCACAGAGCTCGTTTATTACTCAATGTCCAATCGCAGACTGTGGACGTCCGCTGGATGTCCCGGAAAGAAGACGGGTTCGCCTAGCGATGGAACTCTGTGAACCCGGTCCTGCCCGTAGGCATGTGATTATTATCTTCTGTTCCTATGAAGATTTTCCCATGCCTTCGAGAGCAGCATGGAAAAACTAAGGAGATGAAAACAAATGGAACTACACAAATTTGGCATCGTCCTGCTCGCGCTTCTGTTGGCAGCGATGGCGTTGGTACCGATAGTGAGCGCGGCAGGAGCTGCAATTCAACCTGCCGGGAAAGGAGATCTAGTCGATAAGTTCAACCTGTCAGTAATGACTCCCCCGCTTTTAATTAAGCTTGAGTCTCAGGGGCTCTCTGAAGATGAAATTGCACAGTATATTCTTAAGATGGAAAAACCCCGACAGGACGGCTGGACCGAAAAGGATAATGAGCTGGCGGTTAGTTACCTGAAAAGATATCGCCAGAACATTCCTGACGTTAAAAGTCCAATGTACCAGGATGTTCAAAAGGATGGACGAATGGTCATTTACGAGGCGAATTACAATGGTATCAATGGATACATGAGACCGGGAAATCTCGAAGTCTCAAGCACAGGGACCGAAGCACATTATTTTACGAGCCATCTCGGATATGGAGGCCGATGGATCGAAGTTGGTGTTGCGAGATTTAACTTTAATCCGTCTCAGTATGTTGTATATACATATGATAGTGGGCGCCCGGCCGGCCAGGAGTGGAAAACATGGGGCACGACCGATCCAAATGTAAGTCACCATTTCCTGCTCTATGTTTACCCCACCGATGACGGTTCGGGTTACCCGTACGCGATCTGGTGGGACGATACCGCAATTGATTCCGGTCATACCCCGTATTACTGGAACAATCCCGATGAAAACCATGAGTTCTTCGCAGCGAATATAAACAATTTCCAAACTTGTTCCCAAGGATATTTCGAGAACTCATTCTTATACAAAAAAGAAGGAAATAATTACAATGCATATTGGTGGAACGGAAATTTACCGGAGACCACCGACGCATACAGTCTCTCCCCGGTATTGTATTCCCGGACCATACCCTATGGGTCAAGTTCATACAAGATGATAACATGGATCAATTAGCATCTGGTATTTCAATGTCCGGGAATTGGGTGAAGAAAAAAAATCCTTTTTTTTTGGGTTCGATAATTCTGGCCATTTGCTTTTCTTTCGTGATTTTTACAAGTGGATGCTTAGGAGAAGAAAAGATCAGCGAGCATGATGCTGTATCCATCGCTGTGAATGACAGCCGGACACACAACCTGATACAAAATCACAAGTTCAACGTAGTCGATGTTAGTCTCGCGTCAATCACGTCGGGGGAAACAAACCCAAGAGATATGTACGCAGTGACCATTAAAGTGCAAAACGGTACTCCTGAAAGGATAATCGTTTTTGTAAGTTTCAATGGTGAAGTCGTCCGCGTTGATTCACCTTATACTGCAAAAGCACCGGATGATTTGATCAAAAAAATCAACGAAACTCCGGAACATCCAGGGTGATCCTACGATTGCCGACGAGCCTGCACCACAACACTGGATCTCACACCATTGTACGCATTTCCGGCTCAACAACCGACAACGAATTTTTCCCCGGTCCCGTTATGGCTTGCTATTCTGGCAATCTTCTGCATCGGCATTGTTGTAATAATACACAAACGGGGTTGAAAAACGCAAAGGAGATGAAAACGAATGAACCTACATAACACTGGCATCATCCTGCTCGCACTGTTGCTGGCAGCGATGGCGATGGTACCGATGGTGAGCGCGACGGATAATCTCCAGAGTCTGTCAAATGACAAAGAGCTCATCGAATCAAATTACATCCCCGTAGGGCTTGCACGAGAGCAGGCTACGATTACAATGTTGAGCATGATCCAGTCCGGTGCACTGGATTCTAACTGGGTTGGTGCAACGATCAACCCGATACCTCATGAAATTTATGACGTTAATGGGGAGCGTCTTTTTTACCTGTTTTCAGTGGAAAAAAAGGTGAAAGGGTTGGGGAGATATATGCAGCTGCAAGTAGGGTTCTTGGGGGCTCCGTGATTGCAATTGGCTCTATCAATGAACCGGATACTTTTGAAAAACTGCAGAAGTTTTCCCAGAAAGTTACAAAAGAAAAATATCCCGGGTATCAGATCATCTCTGAGAAAACCGTGAGTTTTGATTTTCCTGTTCTCGGTTCGATGATTACTTTGAAAAACGAAAAAACGGGAATTCGAAAAATATAATCATCGATTCGAGAGACGGATCGGAGAAAGAGATGGAGACTCAGGTATCTTCGTATTACAATCAAATCCCGGTTGAAGTTAAGAAACAAAACATAGCGATTTGGGAACAGCAAAGTGCTGTGAATGAAGAATTGAAAAATAATTTGCTCTCCGAAAATCCGGAACTCCTGCAGAATTATTCGGAAATGGGTGTTTCGCAATTAACTCAGAGTGTTACCAAAGCCAAAACAAGTAGCGTCCAATCCAAAACACTACTCCTCGACGACGGGATACGAATCATTTCCGGTCTGACACATTACACCCAATATTATAGCGATTGGTGTGGAGTTGCAACAGGACAAATAATCTCTTCAAAGTATATGACCCCTCCTTGGAGTCAGTACCATATTGCTGATATGATGCAAGCTTATGATTATTCGACGAATCCTCCAACACCTTCTGGAACTACTATCAATAAGGAATTAGCGTATTACCGACCTTCAGTAGATGACGGAGGATTGGGCAAGGGCAACTCGTATAGTCCCTCCGAAGATGCCACATGGGATGCGGCTCGCAATGAGATTGAATATTACCGCATTCCATTAAAAATCGGAAGAGTTCAACCGACAGCGCACGCAAGAGCGTGCAATGGCTGGATGGCTGAGGGTGGGAACCGGTATCTCTTATTCTACGATCCTGCCTCATATGGATCTATCTATTGGGAATATGTAAGCCCGGGATTCACATACAATAATTTTATTTATGTGCGATGAAATCCTCCCACTCATTTTTTTAATGATTTCTGTTGAATAGCTTATATGGACAATAAAAAAAATGAACACATTGGTTAGATGGAAGTGCATTAAAGTGAAGAAAAATAGCCAATTAAGCCATTTTGTATTTTTTTTAGTTTTTTCAGCGTTTTTTATTATTCCAGTTCACGGTGTGATATCAGATTCAGTCCAGCTCACTACCCCCATCTGGTCCAGTGAGACCGGGGGAAACCGGGATGTACTTGTCCAATGTTCCGGGGATGGGAAGTATATTGTTTCAGGTTCCGATGCAGGAATTCTCCGGATGTATGATCAGACCGGAAAGACTCTCTGGACATTCAGGAGAGAGGGAAAAATGGTCAGGTCAATCGCGATCTCCGGCAGCGGGGATTACGTCGGTGCGGTTTTTCTCAATCCTGATGCACCGTCATTTTACGCAGAAGGTGAAATTCTTTTTTTCAACCGGACCGGGAGTATTCTCTGGAATTATGCAGATGATTATACAATGGAACGTATTGCGTTATCGGATGACGGGAATTCGATCTATGCGTCCGGAAGCCCGAGGTTGTATTCATTTGACCGGAATGGTACCATTATCGGACAGAATGAATCTCAGGGAAGAACATGGGTCCTTGCTGTGGCTGACGATGGTTCGTATGCAGTAGCCGGGGGAACTGTTATGGAAAAAATCCATGTAGCCGGATCTCAGACTCCGGCTAACAGAATAGATGCGTTTGAAAAAGGCGGGACAATTGCCTGGAATTATTCAACAAGGCACAGTATTTCCGGTATCGGGATATCTTCGGATGCCGGGACTATCGTAAACGCAGCCGGCTCCGAGCTCTCGTCATTCACCCGCAACGGAACAATGATGTGGCAGCTGAACAGCGGCCCGGATATTACCAGCGTTGCGGTATCAAAAGGAGGGGAATATACGGTAGCGGGCACGCAATATTATCTCCGTTTATTCAACAGGACCGGGACGCTTCTCTGGAAATACGAATATTCCCCGGAAATCCGCAGTGTCGGGATTTCTGATGATGGCAATGTAATCATTGCGGGTGCTGCAGATGGGATGTATGTTTTTAATAAGTCCGGCAAGTTGCTTTGGCATTTAGAAACCCCCCAATCGGTAACCCATGTATCGATTGCTGACGATGGTACGTATTTTGTGGCAGGCACTACCGATTCGGTTTATTTCTTCAACAAATGGGGCAATGCAACCATTATCGATGAGCCTGCACCCGCAATACTGAACATCACTCCATCGGACACATTTCCGGCTCGGCAACCGACAACGAATTTTTCACCGGTCCCATCATGGCTTGCTATTCTGGCAATCTTCTGCATCGGCATTGTTGTAATACTACACAAACGGGGTTGAAAAAGGAAAGAAGGAGAAAAAAATGACACAACGTAACACTGGCATCATTCTGCTCGCACTGTTGCTTGCAGCAATGGTAACGGTACCGATGGTGAGTGCTGAAAAGAATATGGCAGGCAAGATCATTCGAGCTTCTGCCACACAGGAACAGGTTGATAAAATCAATGAATTATGGGGCAAGGATATTACTGCAGGGGAGTATTTCGAGCAAATTCATCCCGAATTCCTCGTAGATATGCCGTATGAAATTAAGGAAAAACTCTATCAAAAAAAATGGATTTGGCCGCTGTCACCAGACACGGAAACAAAAACCCAATCCAAGTGCTCACTGGCATTTCCGATTTGTACACCCTTATTCCTGAGGTAATAATTTGACAAATAATTATAAACACCCCCCATGGGGGTGGGCGATATCTGCCTGTCTGCTGGCGATGGTATTCCTTATTCCCCTATCATCCGCAATCGATGGGGAACGCTTGAACGCAACCCTGATCAGGCCTATCATATCAGAGAATATTACTGAACAATCATATGATTTCGATTTTTCCGGGGATCACATCATCTGGAGGAATGTATACGACCAAAGCATGACGGACGGGTTGTCCGGGGGACTCTTCCTCTATTCACTCAGGGATAATTCCACCCGGTCAATAGCGACAGAAACCGCTTCCGATGGAAAATGGATTAATTGGCAAACGATATCGGACGATACTATCGTGTGGAACCAATATTCCGGCATACTTCACTTGTATAACATCAGTACCCGTGAAGAACGGACAATCCCTGATGCTGCAACAAAGGGCACGGACAAGATTTATTCCCGTAACGACGTCAAGGAAACCGCCAGATGGATGCCGTCTGTCCAGGGTGATCGTGTTGTCTGGTTTCAGGGATTCTCACCTGCAACCTATGGCGATTCAGATATCTTTCTGTTAAACCTCACGACAAACGTTGTTATTCCCGTCAATGAATCTGCGTCTGCAAAAGGCGGATTAGCAATGAATGGTGACCGTGTCGTCTGGTATTCTCATAGCGAAAAAAGGGATGGCAGGGAAACCGACATTTATCTTCACGATCTCGCGACAGGTGCTGATACGGTTGTCTGTTCCGATCCGGGTCTACAGATGCAAACAGTACTTTCAGAAAAATATATTGCATGGACTGATTCTCACGACCCCCTCAGCGTTCCTTTGCCCCTTTCACAGATCCATATTTACACTATATCCGATAGAAAAACCCGGACAATTCCGACAACGACAATGAACCAGTATAATCCGTTTTTTGCAGGTGATTACGTAGTATTTACCGAATGTTCCCCCTACGAAAAGTCTGCCAACAAACGCACCTGCGATTCAAAAATATTTGATGTCCTGACCGGCACAACAAGGGAATTTCCTTCGTCACGGAATAACCAGAATACCAATGGGGATTATGAGTATAACCGGTATATCCACGGTTTTTCCGATGGACAATTTCTTATTGAAGAGATACGGGAAGGAAAAAGAGAGCTCGGTCTGTACAGAATTGAGGGGCTTCGGCAAGCGACCAAACCGATAACATTCTCAGAGAAGCCGATTAATCCGGCAGAAAATATTACCGCTACCGGAAGCCCCTCCCTTCCATCACCATCAACACAGCCGGCACCCGGATTTGATATGGTATCGATCATTCTTACATTCCTCACCATTGGAGTAATCCTACGAAAAGGAGGTCGGAATCAATAGCGTGATACCGTGATACCAACACCGGTTCCCGGGGAGATTTCTCCGGCAATTACCGGGAATAACCAGACCATGCCGGTGAGATCGGTTCCTGAGACAATGGTGACGCCTCGTTTGGCCGGGTGCTCTGAAGACGAACTCCAAGAGATAGTATGCGGGTAAAGGCAGAGCGTATCCCAAATAAGCCCGTAAAAGGCTCCTTTTGGCAAAAGGACAAAGGTCAATTCCGGTTCTCAGGGAAGAGTGTCAACTTCTGTGGAAAATAGTCTTATAATCCGTTATTTTTGGAAAATACGCGTTTTGGTCAGAATAAAACCTGTCGAAATAGCGGGCTTACAGCAGCCCCCTTTTTTGGCTGGATAGATAGCACGTCCGGCAGGCAAAAACCCCTTGTTTTGAGGATCGGAAACAAGCCCCCTCACGTCGGACACCGAGGTTAATTTCACGATCATTTCCGACCCCCTGTTCGTGCGAAATATCCAGGAGTTTTCGATCGAACAGGGGGTGATCTTCATCCAAACGGAGCCCGTTTTGGGCTTTTTTTTGGAATTTTTGGGGAACGGAGGGCGATACGTGCCCGGATGGGAAAGGTAGTGAACTCTGAAAAAAGGGTGGTTTTGGGAGGGGTGAACTGATAGGATTTATTGAGATTTTTTTGTTCCGGAGCGATTGTTTGAAAATTTTTTGAGCGAGAGCCGGGTAAAATAATTTTTGAAAAAATCCGGGAGAAAATTTTGCAACAGAGTTCGCCTGGAATTTTCCCGGCAAGGTTTGATTGATCGGTTCGCGACTTGCAAACAGGGGCTGAGGGGTTGATTGAAATTTTCCGGGCAAAGTCTGATTTATTTTTTTCAACCAAAGTCTGCCCGGAATTTTTCAATCAAAGTCCGGTTGAAATTTTTCACGCAGGGTCTGATGCATTTTTCCCACACGCCCCACGTCGCAGAGGGACCAATGAATGCATATTTCAATTAAGGTCTGGTTCATTTTTTTCAGGCAAGGTCTGCTCAAAATTTCTCAATCAAAGTCTGGTTGAAATTTTCCGGGCAAGGTTTGATTGATCGGTACGCGTCTTTCAGGCAGGGGCTGAGGGGTCGATTGAAAATTTCCGGGCAGGGTCTGCTTATATTTTCCGGGCCCGGGCCTCACCCTCCGGAACCCGGGGGCTGGCCGGCTCTCGCGTAACGGCCCAGCCTTGAGCCGGTCATCGCATGCCGTTTGACTATTGGCCGGAACAGGAACGGGCACCGGACCGGGCATGGACCGTAAATTTTAGGAGAATGATCTTAGCCATGCAGCTCCAGACTACAATACGTTAAAAATGTGTCAGGAATAGAATTTCACAACATGACTTCTACTGCGTAGGACTCAGCGTCTTTGAGAATACTTGACCGGTCTTTCAGTCGTTCATATTCATCAGGAGTATAACAGAGATAGTCCACATGTTTTGGAAATCGTACAGATTTCATCACCATCGCCATACGGTTTACGAACGGGATTTCCCGGAAGGATTCCGCGACGATAATAACATCAATATCAGAATCGTCTGTGGCGGTGCCTTTCACCCGGGATCCAAAGACCTTGACTTTTACCGGGGAGAATATCCGCACGAGCGATGGCAGGACGTCGCGGTAAAACTGTTTAAGGTACCGGTCCTCTTTCATTGAGCATCCTCCATAATTTTCTTAGTACGATCGGATACATGGCCGAAGATCTTTTTCGCGCTTGCAATACGCTGCTGTGCCAGAGTTGCATCGTACTGTTCAAAAGGGATGCAATCGCTGATATCCGGGTACCGTGAGAACTGGTAATCTGCGGAAAGATCCATGATGCATTCGAGGATTTCATCCGGAAGATGGAGGCTCCTTCCCAGTTCATCGATAAAATGGGATTTCGGAACAGGCCGACCGGTATAAGCGATAAGGCCTTTGAGAAGTTTTTCTACGGACTGATGCGAAAGAAAAGCCGCAACGTCATACCCTTCGATGCCGATATTTTTCTCCGCCATTTCCAGATCATGCAGTGCCTGTTTTATCCATTTCCTGGCAATTGCAGTGTCCTGTTCGGTCATCGTTATCCCCGGATTGAGACCCGGTATAGTAAGTATACGATCTACGGGAAACCAGAATAACTTTCGTATCAATTTTCTCCAATTGAGTTTTGGTTTTTTTAAAGGAATATCTCCTGAATAAATGCAATATCCATATCAGGCCTGTGCCAGCGTCTTTGGGGCTCGGGGAAATTTACTTACCGGACCTTTTGGGAGAGTGAGCAATTCTCGAAAGGGCTCCGGCCACTCCGGTACCGGAAGACCCGGGCCCCACCCCTCCGTAACCCGGGGGCTGGCCGGCTCTCCGCGTAATGGCCCAGCCCTGAACCGGTCATCGCAGGCCGTTTGACGATTGAGCGGTACAGGGACGGGCACCGGACCGGGCAGGTACCGGAAAGAGCCGGAGGATTCCAGAACCAACCCCTTCCGCCTCTCCGGCCGCCGGTCCTGGTGCACATTCCTCGCACACCAGCTCCCAGATGATATCGAGGGGCCAGTTGAGACAATATTAAGATATTCGGGTAAGTGACAGAGCGGGAAAATTTACCAAAATTCGAATTAGGATATTTAAAATTTTAAAAATTCGTCGAGTAGTTTATATTCAGTATTTTGTATTGGTTGTTTACTGATTCTAACAATGTTAGGCTCCATACTCAATTTCTTCAATATATCTAAAATTTTTTCTTTGCTTTCAAGATCTAAAAACAGATTATTATTAGGATTGACGAAAATTTTGCCTTTAATCGTATCAAATTTCGATTTATAATCATCAATTTTCGGATATAGAATCACCTTATTTTCTTTTTTTATGTATAAGTGTCTAATTTCTTTTCTTCTGGGAATGTTTACAATTACCAAATTGTTGAAATCATTCGGTTTAATTTTAAATTCTTCTCTTATTTTTTCTTCAATTTTCATAGCATTCAATTCTTTTGGAAAATTTAATTTAAATTCAACGATGCTTCTAAAAAATTTTCGATATTTTACTGAATAGACAAGTTCCCGGATTAAATCATTCTCTAATTTTTCTAAGTAAGAAAACATTTCTGAATCGGTGAATGTATACAAACTTGATCGATCGATATCACCCATATCGTAAGCAATGTTCAATGCTTTTGCCATCATTGCTTCAGCACTTGCAATGCGGTCATTGTAATAAACATCCGTGTACATCTCAACATATAAATTTAGAAGATACGATAAAAGTTCTTCCAGATTGCATTTTCCTTTATTATCTAAATACAATATTCTCGTGTCGGGAGAAAATTTTAGTTTAAGCTCATCAGCGAATTCATCAAATGTCGCAATATTCAGACATGAAATAAATTCATTAATAACTTCATTCGGAGACAATCTCTCTTGGTCGGATTTTTTATCCGTATCAGAAATTTGTTGTTGCTTATAGTATGGTGATTTACAGATTGTACTATGACTTGTCATGACAAGATCTCGCATTAGAAAGTCTATGCGATCGAGATCTAATGCATAATCTGTTATTAGCCAAGATAAAAATAAATTTGAATCCTTTTTTTTCTTTTTATGACCTTTTTCAGATTTATTGCCAATCAGATTTTTAATAAAATTGATGTTTAGATCAATATCTTTTAGTACTCCATGTAGATCAATTAAACCTTCATCGATGAATTTTGCTGTAAATTCTTCATGTTCATTTGATTTTCCTCTTCGATCATAAAATTTGTCTTGCACATGCCCGAGGGGTCCATGTCCAACGTCATGCAACAAAGCAGCATAGATCGTATTTTTTGCATCACTTTTATTCACATCCGCAAAATTTGGGTTTGTTGTAAAAACCTGAGATACTAAAAAAGCAACACCCAAAGAATGCGCGAACCTCGTATGTGTTGCACATGGATACTTGTATTGCGCAAAAGATAATTGCTTGATATCTCGAAGTCTTTGCATATCGCAGGAATTGAGAATTTTAAATATATTTTCAGTATATTCTTCAGGAAATCTGATTTTTCCATATACTATGTCTGCGATGGGATCTTTATGGAATATCAAGGGAGGTTCATGCTCTTGAATGATATTTTCCAATATGAATTCAGCTTGCTCTTTGATCAACGATAGATTAATCTTTTCCCGGTCAATAAAATGATTAAAAAATTCTAAAAAAAATTTATAACTGTCGCATAAATAGAGACTTTCTTCTGGATTTGTTTCTGAGTTAAATGCCTTCAATAATTTGTAAATGTTACTATTTTCATCAATTCCGCTACGTTTAACCCAAATAATTTTTGGTTTTTTTTCATTTTCACTAATTTTTAATAGCGAATTATAGACATCGTTATCATTACAGGCATATCCAACAAAAATTATTGTATCATTATTCATGAAAATATGTTTTAATGCTTCAAATTTTTCTTTACCCAATTCTTTATCCATTTCTTGAGCACTTGAAAGTATAGAATATGGTTTTGAAAGAGTTCCATGTAGTTTGAATATTGTCCTAGTTTCATCTGATGTATCGAAAAAATGAACAAAATCTTCTTCAAGTGCAGCTGTAAAAATGTTTATTGTCGAGTATAAATTTCGCTGTTGTAATAATTTGTATGCATCTTCAATTTTTTCATCAAAATTTGTTGTGATAATTTGATTAATTCTCTTTTCTTTTGTTAAATGAAGCCATGCAATCAGTTTATAGGATAAAGGTATGTATTTTTTCTTTCCAAACATTTTTTCAATAATTGGAAAATGCCAGGTTAATCTAAAACCCTCTTTAGCAAGACAATGCTCCCATACTAGTTCAGGTCTGACATAATCAGCTTTAATTTTAAATTCTTCTTTAAACTTTTGTTCGTAATTAATTTCAACTCCATTTTTTGTTTTATAACGATGTTCGTACAATGTTTTTTTCATTTCAGGACCGTCAGGAAGTTGATGTTCTTCCGACATTGCAGAACATCTTGATGCACCAGCTCCTAAAAAAAATGCGATTTTATGTCCTTCTATATCTCTAATAAGTGCATCAATAGTGTACATCTAATAATTCTGATTTGGTCTTTTGACTAATTGTTCTTTCCTTTTATAGTTATGAATAGTATAACGAAAAAATTTGGAACTAGAATTATTTAAAAATCAATACCACTCTTATCTGATTTTGGTTAATTTCAAAACAAAACAATTTAATAAAAGGTGATTGCTTAATTTAAGCCACCAGTAATTTTTTGTTTCAATTTTTTTAAGGCCACCCTGGAGACAACATATCAGACGTTCTTGGGGGCTTCGGTTCCACCTCCGCCCCCGCCACTGTGGCATCCCCCGTATTGCGATGACGACGTATTCCCTGCTACCGACTTCGTCCAATCATAATGCGCCCCGTCCCCCTCGGGGGACTGGTGGCGCAAGAGGGGGTATGGTTTTAATTGGTGGCTCATAATGAGGAATCGCCTAATAAAAATCTAATAATTGGAATGTGCTACATTATCTTGTGGAAAACTCCAAAATTATAACGAAACTACAATCAGTTTCAGATTGTAATGACACTAATAAATTTGCAGATTTAATTCTTTCATTGTCTCCCAAGGAAATCATTTCTCTATCTTTTGACGAAGTTTTCGAAATTTCTCAATTAATTTCTTTACATTCTTTTGAACAATTTCTGGAATTATTCGACTACCTTCGATTGGCCGGGGATTTCGCTAATGAAAAGATGATGGCTGATATCGATGTTAGTAAAAATGCATCGCTCGCTCGTTTCTTCTATTTTTGTACAAATTCTATTCAAAGTAAACACGGAGTCCCAGATTGTTTGACTTTAAACTCAACGGCAACCGCTCTTTTTAAACTTGCTCAGCTAGGCATCGAGGAAAATAAAAACATACTAGAATCCATTCGATTATGTGAACAAATTCAGAAAATGTCACCCGAATCTAATCCAAATCATGCAGGCTCGTGGATAAATGAAGCTAATGCGAGGATGCATCTCGCAGGAAAAGATATTGAAAGTGAGAAAAATCTTAAACTAGCGATCGGACTATATGAAAAAACAAGAAATGTTTTTCCACAAAATAGTGAACCTTATCTTGGTTCATTATCCAATGAAGCTGACGCTAGAATTGAACTTGCAAAGCAAGGCATCAATCCTGAAGATAATTGCCTTAAGGCACTTTCCTATGTTGAAATAATCCATACAATACTTCCAGAATCGAATACTGAATATTGTCATATCCTTTTTACTGAAACGGATGCGAGGAATTTTCTAGCAGATAATGGGGTAGAAACAGAAAAAAATCTAAATGCATCGATCGATTTATTCAAAAAAATCCGTACAATTGTTCATTCAAATTCCATATTTTATGCAAAATCATTAGTGAACGAAGGATGTGCAAGATCGAAGCTTGCCAAGATCGTTGACAATACAAAAGAGCACCAGGAAAAAGCCATTGAAATGTTTCAAGAAGCACGAAAAATTTTTAGAAAAAATTCAATAGATTTCGCAATTTCTTTAAGATGCGAAGCAATGGCAAGAACGGATCTTGTGGTATTCGGCGAAAATGATGAAGAAAATTTAAATCAAGCATTGAAATTATTTAAAAAATCTCGTCAAATTTTCCCAATATCCTCTTTGGACTATGCATCAACATTGCTGGGTGAAGCAAACACCAAAAAAGCTCTTGCTGATCAAGGAATAAAATCTGAAGATAATTATAATGCTGCTATTGATCTCATTAAACAGTTTCAACAAAATTATTCATTGCCACCGCTACAACTCGGTACTGCTCTTATGAATGAGGGGACATTCAGAGCCGATCTTGGAATAATTGGAATTAATGTAGATTTTAATAGAGAAATTAGTCTTAATTTATTTGAGAAATCTATTGAAATCTTTGAAAAAAATAATAATGGGTTCGATTATTCCATTGCCATGATTAAAGCGATAAATGCCTCAATAATGGGATATTTTGATACGGGTGATACGAAATATCTGGATCATGGGACAGCACTTATTTCCAAAGCGATTTTTGAATTTGGATCGCATAAAATTTTTCTAAAACAAACTGTTCAAGCTAGACTCCATGAATTAAAAGCTACAATTTATGAATATGGTAAACCAGTTCGACTCGGGGAAGCTGCTCACGAATATTTTGAAGCTTTCAACCTAAGTAATGATGAATATTACAAATTTATGGATGAATTCTGTAGGACTCGAAATGGAGAGAATAAATTTTGTGAATTTGTCCAAAGATGGAAAGAACGTGAAAAGGTGAATCGTCATAAATCTGACTTTATGGAGGAATATTTTGGTTACGCGCTCTTCGAATGTCATGTAGAAAAAGCTCTTCAATCAAGTATTTATGAAGAGCAGGAGCTCAAAAATGCAATCAAAACACTTGAAGGGATTCGGGATTCAACACCAAGCGCTTTACTAAAAGAGCGATTTGACGCATATATCTCTATCATTCGAGCTGTTTATCTTTGTCTTGTCGAAAAAAATTATCCTGATGCTAAAAATTCCGTAAAATCAGCATGCAAAATATTTTCTAAGTATAATGAAAGGGCGGGAATAGAGATTTGTGAGGTGTTTCATGACGCCATAAATTCTGGAAATGATCCAGAAGCTTGGCGTAAGGCAATGTCGCGATGTCAGCCACTTACAGGAAATATCGCGACCCTCATCTACCGTTATTCTGATAAAAGAGAGCTAAATCTTAGAAATCAATTATATTCTAACGATATTCGATCGTTGAAGGAAATTGTTATTAAAAATAATTGTGAGAATCAAAATAGATTCTCCAAATTAGAGGAAAATATATACAGGCGACTTGATTCTACTGATGTTAAAATTCAATCCATTCATGAAAAAATTGGAACTATATTTAATTCTCTTAATGCAAGATTCGATGAACTCGAAAAAATCTATGATCGAATACCTGAAAAATATGTTTGTCAATTAAAACAATTACAAAATCACTTAGAACAATGCATCAATACAGGGGATACAAAAAGTTTAGAGAAGATAATTCAAAAAATTACTAAAGATAAACAAACACTCATCAAATCAATTCAAAAATTAAAAATTTCTGACGAAGAAAAAAGAAAAATGATTGACAATATTGAGTCATTAGATCAAATTCAACCAAAAATCAATGAAAAATTAACAGAATTCGGAAGTGATATTTCAAAAGATCTTATTGCAAGTCTCACCGCAGCAATTATCTTAGAACATTTAGTTCCGATAATCATTCCAGCAGTATCTCATGGACCACAAATTATTGGCATAATCTTAGAAATTATCAAAAATTGGTTCATTTAAATCCAAATAATGTTTTTTGCCGACCGGATTCAACCTCCAACAACAATGAAAGATTGTCTTTATCGACGCTACTTAATCTTCTAGTAACTTCGGACTCCCAATTTTTTACAATCGGATCATTCTTTGATCTGCTGAACAATAGCATATAATATGAGGAACCATTACCTTGACTTATTTTAACTTTACCGACTGCTTCTTTCCCCGGAATATTTTGAATTCTTCTAATAAACATCTGAGTCAAATCGTTAGGAGTATTGGCCGTCTTCCATCCGGGTCCAAGAAGTTCTTCCATTTTTTTTGCCTGTCCTTCGGCAGTTCGATGTTCTTGAATAGCTGCTTGTTTAATTCTCCAAGCACCATCTTCGAACCATGTAATCATCGCATCGCCTTTACATGACAATAAAGGAAAAATTGCACCCCAAGTTAAACCTTCGAACCCTTCCGGATCAATTACAGTATAAGATACAATTTTTTTCTTCTGTGAATTAATAAATTGAACAATCGTTTCAGCGACACTCTCAAGAGGATCGGAATATACCATAGTAGATCCCGTTGAGAAAATACTTGAAATCCGTTTATAAAGCGTTTCTGCTCGAATTCTATCAGATTCAACCGCGATAATTAAATCAAATGGTTTATTCAGAATGCTTGATCTTATTATCGCACCGGTACAACTACCACAAAAATGGTTGTTCCCATCTCTATTTGCGGTTACTCCTGTTCCTGCCATTGTGTCAATGTACGCAAGGTTATATCCGTATGGTTCTTTGAGATTCTTGTAGCATATTGGACAGAAAAAACCAATCCAATAATGCATACAAATAAGTTTTAACACTGAATGATTTCCGTACTCATTCACTACATCAGGATCGATTATTGAAAGGGCTTTTCCATTTTCGATGTAAGACTGCAAATTTTCATGATAGAATTCCTCATCAGTTTTTTTAGTTTTTACCATAGAATTCATCTCATTTTTGGTTAAATCGTGCAATTACAACGAATTTCTTGATAATCCATTTCTAATTTTTTCCACATTCCAATTGTTTCTTTGCATAAACCTATATCAGAATAATTATATTTCTCGTGTAAATATTCAACAATCGTTTTATACATCTCATATCTTTTATTAAAACTAATTTTTTTTCCCCAATTCGAAGAATCATCCAAATATTCTATCCAACTTTTATCTTTGGAATTATTGATTGTACTTTGCAATCCACGTAATGAACCAATCGTTATCCTGTCGGGGAGGAAGGAGGAAAAGATATCATCAATTAATCCAAGGTAACTCTCTTTCCACCCTTCGATTGGAACCATTGGGTCAATTCTTAATCGAACTTTATAACCGGACTCAGATAATTTTTTTGCAGCATTGATTCTATCTTTTGAATTTGGTGCGTTATGTTCCCATTTTTCTGATATTGGATAAGCATTTACACTGAATGAAATTATCACAACGTCTTGCGCCTTCGATTTTAAGATTCCTTTAATGTTAGTATTTTTTGTTAAAATCAAGAGTTTGTGTTTTGATTCTTGCTTAAAAATTGGAATAATATCTTTTGTTAATGAAAAATCAGTACCCTCATAGACAAGAGAATCTGATAATTCGCCGGAATTTAATACTTCAATTGAGCCTTTTGATGATGAAAAAAAAGCATCTAAATGCTCAATAATTTTAAGTTTGTTTTTAAGGTAAGGTTGCTTTTTTTCAGGTCTAAAACGAAAAGTGCCATTCAAGTAACACCAAGCACAATTAAAGTTACAACCATTCGCCCACTTAAATTCAAGAAAATGTGGACATACAACATCATTTTCACTTTTAGGTATTGGAGTTTTATCGAACCTCTGGATTATCGTCCCGTCACCAATTTCTTTTATCATTGGGATTTTTTCGCCGTTTAGTTGTTCATATGTTTCAATTTTTACTTTTGGCATAAGTGTCGCAACTTCTCTCAAATCAGTATTTATTTCACACGATGTTGATAACTTGCACTGCAATGACATTTGATCTTTAATTCAAAAGAAGATATTATAACCCTATATCGTGTGGGTTGTGAAAGTGTTTTAATAAAATTTAAGGTTCGGGTCACTCATTTTTACCCAAACCCCCCTACCTCTTCCTCCGGACCTTCTGCTTCTTCCCCGGCAATTCATGCCCGACATGCATCTTCGCCCCCTCCGACTGCACATGCTTCGGCTTCTCCGAAGACACGCCAGACTGATACTGTCCCCTCACGGACTCCCGGCCCCGCTTCTCCGGCTCTCTAAGCCGCTCCCCCGGCCTCGCTGGCCCCCGCTTCTTCTCCGGCCGCTGGTCCCGGTGCAGATCCTCGTACTCCAGCTCCCCGATGATATCGAGCGGCTCGGTGTTGCACTTCGTCAGCCGGATGATCTCCAGCAGCCGCTCCATGCCGATGAAATGCTCCGCCATCACGCGTGCGAGCGGCGTCATCACGAGCCGCGTGCCATGCTTCTCCACCAGCTGGTGCGCAATAAGGTCCGGCAGCACCGGCTCCATGCTCCCCACCATCATCGTGTTGATGCGGTTGAGGTCCGCCTCCTCGCCATTGCACGCGATCGCGTTTGCCACGTACTCCTCCGAGCTCGCCTCGAACTCGTGGACCGGCGCAACCTCCTCCATCTCGCCTTTGAGCAGCTTGATGGCGATCTCCTCTTCGGTGCCCGGGTTCTCCCGCGAATAACTGCCGCCGGGCTCTGCCAGGATAACCACGCGGCCGAGATCATGGAAGTCGGGGCGTCCCGCCCGGCCTCCCATCTGGTTGAACTCCTGCACCGAGAGCCAGTCACGCCCCATTGCGAGCGCATCGAAGATCACCTGCGAGGCGGGGAAATCCACGCCGGCCCCGAGCGCTGCGGTCGTGACCACGGCCATCAGTTTTCCCGTCAGGAACTTGGACTCCACGTCCCGGCGCTCCACAGCGCTCAAGCCCGCATGGTACGCGGCCGCCCGGATGCCGAGCGCATCGGCGATCGTGTGGCACCGGGCCCGGGCGTTGGTGAAGATGATCGTCTGGCCCCGGTAGCCTTTCGAAGACGTCCGCTTGTACTCCTCGGTCGTCATCTGCTTGATCATCGGGATCTTCTGCTTGCGCTCGGTAAAGAGGAGGTACCGCTCCAGCCCCACCGGGCGGTCCGCGTACTGCACGAGCTGGCAGTTCAGTTTTTTGGCAAGAATCTTGGGTGAGCCGATGGTGGCCGAGAGATACAGGAACTGGGCCTGCGGCGCGAGATACTTGAGCCTCGCGATCATCCCGTCGAGCCGGTGGCCGCGTTCCTTGTCCTCCAGCATCTGGACCTCGTCGATCACCACGGTGCCGATATTCTGCATCTTCTGGCCGCAGCGGATCATGTTGTCCACGCCTTCGTACGTCCCGATGATGATCGGCGCCTGGGGATTCCGGTCCCCGACTTTGCGGGTCTCGGGGAGATTGAGCCGGCTCGTTCCCGTCAGGAGCCCGGACTTTGCAAACTTGGCGTACCGCTCGGTGAAGCGCTCGTACTTCTGGTTTGCCAGCGCCACGAGCGGGACTAAGAAGAGCGTCCGGCCCCGGCCCTCCATGAAGTTCTTGATCCCCGCCATCTCGCCGATGAAGGTCTTGCCGCTCGCGGTTGCCGCAACAACGAGCAGATCTTTTCCGCGAAGGAGCCCGGCCTCGACGGCGAGGTGCTGCGCCGGCATCAGCTGCTTCACCCCGCTCGCTTCCACAAAAATCCGGGGCAGGGGCAGCTCATCGATCGAAGCGGTCGTCATGGGGGGATGGGCTTCGAGCTTGTCGAAGATCGCCGACTCCATCGAGATCTTGTCGGGCGAGAGCGTGGCTAAGACCCGGTCAAGATTGCGGTAACTTGCAAGCAGTTTTTCCAAGTGCGTAATCCCGTCGCGGCCCAGCCGCCCGATATGCGAGACCTCGCGGCGCAGTTCCCGGCGCCCGCAGTCAAGACAGATCTTCTCGTTCTTGCCAAACGTGATCGCCGTCTCGTCATCGATGGGCGTGTAGCGCTCGTCCAGCAGGCACATCCGGCAGAGGTTGACCGACCCGGCCTTGACCTGGAACGCCTCCAAAAACTCCTCGAAGAGATGATCCCGCTTGACCATCCGGACGTCCGACTCGCGGAGCTGGGCGATGAGCTCCTTGCTCGGCGTGTGGGTGTAATCTTTCCTGCTGCCGCCCCACTTCACCCGATACTTCGTGGGCCGGGGGCCCCGGGGCGTTGCCATCATCTCAACGTATGCAGTCCCGCGAACACTCTTGCCATCGTAAAAGAGGAGCTTGTAATTGCCGCTTCGCTGGAGCTGGACAATGATCTTCATGGCGCAATCAGGTCGTGGATCACGTACGCGAGTTCCACGCTCTCCAGACGTTTCAGGAAGTCCGTGAACTCCTCGTCAACGATCACGATCGCACACTCGATCCCGTGGAAGGCCGCCTCGATGACACCCTCGCGGGCGCCAAAGAACATATCGGGTTTCCGGCCCGCTGCTTCGAGCGCGATATAGGCTTCAAGCCCGACTGCCGCAACCATGCCGGCCGCGCCGGTGATCGCGAGCAGCTCGGCCCGCTTGACTTTTTTCGAGCCCCCGTGCTGGATTCGGGGCACCTTGCAGACATGGATCATGCCCTCCTTGTGCTCGATGATCCCGTTGAGCCGGGCCACGCCCACGTCCTGGCCCTTCTTTGCATCCGCAACCACCGTGCCGGTTGCCGCAAGCGGGGATCTTCCCGCATAGAGAAAACCGTCCTTCATGTACACGCCGACTTCGTCATCCTTGTGCAGGTTCTCGTCAGCAATGGCAGCCCAGACCGAGACCTGCTGGATGATGTCGCGCCGGATGTGCCGGGCGTACGACTCCAGCGACTCGGCGTTTGCCAGCACCCACTCGATGCCGGACTTCGTAACTTCGTAATTGCCCCGGCCAATGGCAGAGACCATGCCTTCGTCTACCAGTTCCCGGATATATTCCGAGATTGCCTGTGGGGTGACTCCCATCTTCTCGGCAATCTCCTGCTGCCGGACGGCAGGCTGGTGCTCGGCTATCTCCACGAGAATCTGGAGGCGCGAGACTTCTCGTTTGCTGC
>Ga0209340_1000877_pt1 | contig 26260 bp, 24 predicted proteins | sample EPASupsiteSAE323_FD_187266 | JGI IMG/M metagenome (GOLD analysis project Ga0209340, IMG submission 187266) | Bioremediated contaminated groundwater from EPA Superfund site, New Mexico - Sample SAE3-23 (SPAdes) (version 2) | ecosystem: Environmental > Aquatic > Deep subsurface > Groundwater >... | reverse complement strand
CCATGAGATCTTCTTGAGCTTCTTTTTCTACACGTTCAAGCAGTAGTGTGCGTGCCTGTTCTTGGCTTAAGTTTGCAACTTCAGCAAGTTTTTTTGTGATTTCTTCATGCTTTGCATCAATTCTTTCTTTGATTTGCATGATTTCGTTTGCTTTATTTTGAAGTCTTGTTTTTTGTTCTTCAATTTCCATGAGCTTTTTGTCGAACATGTTTTCTCGTTGTTCAAGACGGTCTTGCATTTTGCGAAGTTCATGACGTCTTTCTTGTTCTTCCTTTTTTGCCTCATCCATGAATTTAATGGATTGTTCTTTGGCTTCAAGGAGCATTTGTTTTTCTTTGTTTTTTGCTTCGGCAATACGTTGTTCGATGTTTGCTTCAGCAGAGTCTATTTGTCGTTTTGCTTGGTTTTTGCGGGTGATATATCCGATCACTCCACCGATAGCAATAGCGACTACAGCTATAATGAAATAATACATAAAAAAATCCTCAATATCCGGAAAGAGGCTGTTTCAAAAGAAGTTTTTTAGCGTAGCTTAAACAAGCAGAAAATTATTGCTTGTATGGAAGATCACAAGTTGTAAACAATGTAAATTTCATGTTTTTTGCTAAACTCAGTCTGTTTTGTGATGTCCCGTCTCTTTTCATATCGCTCAAAATCTTTCGAGAACAACTCTTCGTCGGACGTTTATAATAAATGAATAATTAACCTTTTAGCATCTGAATCATACCACAAATTCCTAATTTTGTCAAATAATCGCTTTATAAAGCAAAAATATCTGTTTCATCAATTATTTTTGGATCTTTGGCATTTTCTACAAGGTATTCTCCAATTTTTGTTCGTCTGAGTTCGTGACAATAGGCGCCAATCCCGAGTTTTTCTCCAATATCATGAGCAAGAGTACGGATATATGTTCCTGTGGAGACTGTAAATCGCACTTCGAGAGTGGGGTAATCGTATGATATAAGTTCAAGAGAAGAGACGTCTATATCCACAGGTTTTCTTTCTACCTCTTCACCTTTTCTTGCGAGTTCATAGAGTTTTTTCCCTTTCACCTTTTTTGCAGAAAACATTGGGGGTATTTGGGTTTGTTTTCCAAGAAAAGAAGACAAAACAACAGAAATATCCTCAGAAGTAGGGATACTATCCGAATTCCCATTCACAATTGTCCCTGTCCGGTCTTGTGTGTCTGATGTTGCTCCAAGGGTAATTTCCGCAATATATTCCTTTTCCATTCCTTTAAATTCATCAAGGCGTTTGGTAGCATCTCTCCCAACACCAACAATGAGGAGTCCTGTAGCAAAAGGATCCAGAGTTCCAGCATGGCCAATACGTTTTGTTTTGAGAGAGCCTCTCAAATAACCAACTACATCATGGCTTGTCCAATCCATGGGTTTGTCTACAAGGAGGAATCCTGTTTTTTCTTGTTGCATAGTGAAGATTTTTTGAAAGAATTATATCCTGCTCTATGAGAGTATAGGTATATACCACTATAGTTCGTTTATTATTATTGTACAAAACTATCTCTTTTGTTATACTCTCAATTAAGATCAGGTATAGAATAAAAAATTAAATATATTCCCATTATATCACAAAAATAGGGTGTAAATAGGAATGATTGTTATTGTATACGAGTTATATAAAATAAATTAAACTTTATGCTTCCAAAACCATACAAAAATGCAATAATCTATGAGGACAAAAAACTTTATGCTTGTTTGGCCAATGAACCAATTGTAGATGGTCATACTGTTGTAGTTTGGAAAGATAAGGTTGCTGACTTGCATTTACTCACCAGAGAAAATTATGAATATTTAATGGAAAGAGTAAATGAGATTAGGAATGCAATGTTGGAAGCATTGGGGGTCGAAAAAGTCTATCTTTTATACATGGACGAAGCAAAACAAGTTCACTGGCATCTAGTGCCACGGTATAGTAAGATGGGTTTTGAAAATCTATTGCAAAAGCCTGAAAAAATAAAAGATTTCTCCCTTGATGATAAAATACGGAAGTATTTAAACATAAAAAATTAATTATATCCGATAATACACAATAAGTAACATTAAAACGTCTCATATTTCGTGTAACACTAATTTTTTTCTGTTCCACGGAAATTGTATTACAATAAAGCAAAGTTTAATGATTTAATTAAGAGATATTCGAAAACATTATTTTTCTCTTTAAACAACATAATAACACTATGTACGAAGAAACATATAGAAATTCAATTGAAAAAAAGGAGACAATAAATTTTTCAGATCTAACTATCTACACTGCAACATTGTATGGAGATGATGATGTATCAAATGTCAGACAACCCCTGGCAGAAAAGTTTATAGAAAATACTGCAAAACTTGGAATTAAATGTGTTTTAATTGATGGAGGTTCAAATGAAAAGTTCATTAATTTTGCCAAGTCATTTCCAAATGTTAAAATTGAAATAGATCCACATCTGGGTATGGGTGAAAGTCGTAGACGTGGCTTAAACAAAGCAATGGAAGATGTGGAAGCACAATATTTTTTATGGGTTGAGCCAGAGAAATATGATCTCATAAATACAGACGATTTGGGGCGCATGATAACTGGTTTAAAGGAAGATCAAACAGATATAGTAGTTCCAAAGCGTTCAAGTATGGAAACGCTTACGAAGTTTCAAACATGGATAGAATCAAGAGCTAATAAAAGAGCCATGGAGATTGCGGGTGTAAATGAACAAGATGTTAAGGAAGTTTGGGATTTATGGTTTGGTCCAAAGATGTTTAATCGTGAAGGTGCAAAATTCTTTCAAGAATATAGTGGTAAACTAGATAAGTGGGATTCCATAATTAAACCAGTGGTAAACGCCTATCAGGCAGGAAAAAGAATTTCTTCAGTTAGCGTTGATTATAGCTATGACACAAAACAAACAGAAGCAGAGGAAAATGATCGTGAAATGAAGAAGAAAAGAATAATTCAATATGTAAGTATTTTAGCAGAAATGGGTGATGAATTTTGGCAAGATAAAATCGCAAATATTGAAAAAGACAAAAAATAATTTCTATCAAATTAATCATTTTTTTAGTCGGAAAAAGCACAAAAATTCTTTATTCCATTACATAACAAATTGTATTTAGTTGCAGTCTGACACAGAAATTGATTTTTGTGATACAATAGTGGGGTATTCATTTTTTTAATTCTATGCAAAGAAAACTACAATTTTTTCAAAAGGTGTTTCTTTATCCATTGCCATTGTTTTTTCTTGGTGCATTGCTCAAAAATGAAATGTACAAACGGTATACATGGATTGGAATGTTTCTTTTTATTGAAGTATATTTGATTCTGAGTCTCTTGGAGGGGTTCATGTTTGGTGAGATTCATGGATTTCGTGGAAGTTTCGTGTATAAGAAAAAAGAAATGCCATTTGCTTTTTGGCAGATGATTTTTTTTCATTGTGTATTTGCAGGTGCTATCTTAGTTGGTTTGTATTATGTAATTACACATTTTCTTTTTGTGTAGGTTTGTATGTCAGAAAAAAATACTCTTGGATGGGGGATAACTACGGATAAGGGGGTGGAAATATGGGATGATAATCCTTTGTTTTTGAGTAGTTCTGTAAGTTTGAAAGAAAAATGTTTGCTTATTTTTTATCCAAAGAAATTTGTATTATATCTGACGATAAAAAAATATTATAGAAAGTGGAAAAAAGACAATACTGGAAAAGTATTCCGTGTGTTAGATGTTGGGTGTGGTACTGGGTCTGCGGTTATTGATCTTAAAAGGTATTTGGGAGAAAATACTTTTGTAGTGGGGATTGATGTTGTTTCTCTCCAAATAGAATTAGCTCAGAAGAAAGCCAAGGATTTGGATGTTGAGCTTCGTACATATGATGGTCTCCATATTCCGTATCTTGAAAATTATTTTGATGTTGTGTATTCTTCTGATGTCTTGGGACATGTGGAGCATGTTCCAGAATGGTTGAATGAAATAAATCGTGTGTTAAAAGATGACGGGCTTCTTGCAATGTTTAGTGAGTCTAAACTCGGCCGGCATGCCTTTGTTCGTAAGTATTTGTTATCCCATGGTCTTAATACTGACCCTCATAAACAATTTCATATATCCCTCTATAGTAAAGATGAATTAAAAAAGATGTTTGCTGATAGAGATTTTATTATTGAACGAATGTATTCTACAGTTTGGGCAAAAATGATGGTACATCCAGATGAGTTGGCTCCAGCACTCCAGTCCCAAAAGAAATTTCCTCTTCTTCGTTTGGTAAATCGGTTTTTTCTTTATATAAAGAAGCGATTTCATCCTTTATCCAGTGCTTTTCTTGAGTTGTATAGTCTTATTGAAATGTATATGATAGGGAAGTGGGTGGAGTCTCAAGGGTACATTATTATTGCTAAAAAGGGGAAAAAGGAGTTTTCCCCATAGGAACCTTGATTTTTTTCCCTATTTCCGCTACTCTAATAACAATCATTAATCATTTATTCATAATTTATTTGTACTATGTACATGGTATTATCTCTCGTGCCTGCAGGAGTGGCAATTATCTATGGTATCGTATTGATGCAATGGATTAAAAAACAACCAGCAGGAAGTGCACAAATGCAAGAAATTGCAAGCGCTATTGAAGAAGGCGCACGTGCCTATCTCAAAAGACAGTATAAAACAATCACATACGTTTCTGTTGTGGTGTTTGCTCTTTTGTGGATTTTTTTCACACAGAATACCGCACTTGGTTTCGTTGTTGGAGCCCTTTTCTCTGGTCTTGCTGGATATCTCGGAATGATGATTTCCGTAAAATCGAATGTAAGAACTACTGAAGCTTCAAAAAAAGGTCTTGTTTATGGTCTTGCTATGGCTGTAAAAGGTGGTTCTGTAACCGGACTTCTTGTTGTTGGTTTGGGACTTCTTGGAGTTTCTGGATTTTATTATATCTTCAATGATATTGACGCTCTTATTGGTCTTGCCTTTGGAGGAAGTTTAATTTCTGTGTTTGCTCGTATTGGTGGTGGTATTTTTACCAAAGCTGCTGATGTTGGTGCTGACTTGGTTGGTAAAGTTGAAGCTGGTATTCCTGAAGATGATCCACGTAATCCTGCTGTGATTGCAGATAATGTTGGAGATAATGTTGGGGATTGTGCTGGTATGGCCGCTGACCTTTTTGAGACCTATGCTGTAACTGCGGTTGCTGCTATGGTTCTTGGCCATCTTACTTTTGGAAATGAAGCAGCAGTTGCTTTTCCACTTGTAATTGGTGGTCTTTCTATTATTGCTTCTATAATCGGAACATTCTTTATTAAACTTGGAAAGAAGAAAAATATCATGGGAGCTCTGTATAGAGGTCTTATTGTTGCTTCTCTCTTCGCCCTTGTTGGAATGTATTTTGCTGCAAAATATTTTGCACCTGAACTTGGACTTGAAGTAAGTGCACTTTTCCTTTCTTCTGTTGTTGGTATTGTCCTTACTGGACTTATGTTTTGGGTAACAGAATATTATACTTCAACAGCATATAAACCAGTTCGCCAAATTGCAAAAGCAAGCGAAACAGGACACGGAACAAATGTAATTGCTGGTCTTGCGGTTTCTATGAAATCTACTGCACTTCCAGTAATCTTTATTGCACTAGGAGTATTAATAGCATTTAACCTTGCTGGACTTTTTGGAATTGCTGTAGCTGCTATGGCAATGCTTTCAATGGCTGGTATTGTTGTGACTATTGACGCTTATGGCCCTATTACAGACAATGCTGGTGGTATTGCAGAAATGGCAGGCCTTGATGAAGATGTTCGTAATACAACTGATGCTCTTGATGCTGTAGGAAATACAACAAAAGCTGTTACAAAAGGATACGCAATTGCATCAGCTGCTCTTGCTGCTCTTGTACTTTTTGCGGATTTTACAAATAAACTCGCATCTGAAGGTATTCCAACAACATTTGAAATTAACAATCCAAAAGTTTTGATTGGACTCTTTATTGGAGGACTTCTTCCATATTTGTTTGGTTCATACCTCATGCAATCTGTTGGAAAAGTTGCTGGAAGTGTTGTTGAAGAAGTTCGCCGTCAATTCCGTGAAATTAAAGGAATCATGGAAAAAACTGCAAAACCAGATTATGCAAAATGTGTGGATATTGTAACTCGTGGTGCTATTGGACAAATGGTACTTCCAGCTATGATTCCTATTGTTGCTCCAATCATTGTTGGTTTTGCATTTGGTCCTGAAGCTCTTGGTGGAATGCTTGTTGGTACTATTATTACTGGTATCTTCGTAGCTATTTCTATGACCACAGGTGGTGGAGCTTGGGATAATGCAAAGAAGTATATAGAAAAAGGACATCATGGTGGAAAAGGAAGTTTTGCTCATCAAGCAGCAGTTACTGGAGACACTGTTGGTGATCCATACAAGGACACAGCTGGTCCTGCAATCAACCCTATGATTAAGGTTGCAAACATTGTTGCTCTCCTGATTGCTGGACTTCTCTAAGAAAAATATAAAAGTATATATAAAAACAAGGCATACAATGCCTTGTTTTGTTATTGACAGAGTATCTTTATTGTGCTAAGTTTAAAGGAGAAGTAACCAAGGAGGAAAAGACCCATGCGCATTACCGAACAGGTAGAAGACATTTTTGCTACAATTACTGCAAAAAGAAGGATGGAGGGAATCATGAAGCGGTTTGTTTCGAGAAAACCTGCCATCAATAGGGCAGTAAAGGTGGCAGTTCTTGATGTGCTTCGAACACTTTATCCAGAGTTTTCTCACTTTACGGACGTGACCCTCATGAAGGTTAGGGTCAGCGTCTATAGGGCCAATGTGGTTATCCACGAAGTGTGTTTTTCTCGGGATGGGCCTTGTCTGAAAATGACAATCTATTCTCCTGAAAGTATCACAGTAGAGGCAATGGTGAGACTCTTGTCTCTCATTGCCAAATCCTCATGAGGAACCTGCCCAGGTTCCTCTCCTCTTTTTTGGCTAAAAGTTGACAAATTCCTCTCTACCGAGTATAATTTTTAACAAGTAAATCAAAACAGAATTATTTTTCCCTATGAATGTTACTGAGCTCGCAAGAAAACTCCAGATGAATACAAAAGAACTGTTGCAAGTACTGCCTCAGTATGGTTTTGATGTTGGAATGAAATCTATTAAAATTGATGATAGAGTCGCTGATCAAGTCATGCGAAAATGGAAGTTCATTAAACGTGATTTAGAAGAAAAACGAAGAAAAGAATTGGAAGAGAAAAAAGCAAAAGAACGTGCCTTGAGAAAAGAAATGGGAAAGACGGTTCATATTGCGTCTCTTGTAACAGTTCGTGATTTTGCAGAAAAATTGGAACTTCCAGTGACACAAATTATTACTGAACTCATGAAGAATGGTATTCTTGCAAATCAGAATCAGAATATAGATTATGACACAGCTGCGATTCTTGCAGAAGAACTTGGTTTTTCTGTTGAACGAGAAGAAGGAAAAACAGAATTAGTAGATCGTTCACATGAATTGGAAGAAGCTCTTGCAAAGGGAAAAGATTTAAAAACACGTCCGCCAGTTATTGTAGTTATGGGACATGTTGATCATGGTAAGACAAAACTTTTGGATACAATTCGTCATGCAAATATTATAGATACAGAATCTGGTGGAATTACTCAACATATTGGTGCATACCAAACTGTTTGGAAAGATCCAAAAACAAAAGCAGAAAGAAAACTTACGTTTATTGACACTCCAGGACATGAAGCATTTACGGTGATGCGGAGTCGTGGTGCGAAAGTTGCAGATATTGGAATTATGGTTGTTGCAGCAGACGATGGTGTAAAACCACAGACTGAAGAAGTAATACAGATTATGAAAGCTGCAAAACTTCCTTTTGTTGTTGCTATAAATAAAATAGATAAAGAAGGCGCTGATCCAATGAAAGTAAAAACTGAACTTTCACAACGTGGAATTATGACTGAAGAATGGGGAGGGGATGTTCCAATGATAGAAATTTCTGCAAAAAATAATTTAAATATAGATAAATTGTTAGATATTCTTCTTCTTGTTACAGATATGAATGAAGCGAATATCCAGGCAGATCCAACGCTTCCTGCTGTTGGAACAGTTATTGAATCTCATGTAGACAAGCATACAGGCCCTGTAGCAACTGTTTTGGTACAAGCAGGTACTTTGAGACGAAATGATCCTTTGGTGATGAATGGTGAAGTGTATGGTAAGGTTCGCGCTATGCGAGATTATTTAGGAGAAAATGTAGATGAAGCACCTCCTTCAACACCAGTACAGATTATTGGATTTAAGGTTGCTCCAGAAGTTGGGGATGTTATGGATTTGGGAAAATACGATATTAATAAAAAAATTGATGTAAAACAAAAACGTACTGAACAGTCTACTTCACAAAGACAACATGTTGTTGAAACTGCTCCCGGTGAGGAAGAAGAAGTTGGAAAGAAAATGTTGAATGTCGTTGTAAAAGCAGACGTACTTGGTTCTCTTGAGGCAATTGTTGGTTTGATTGAAAAGATTAAACATGAGGATGTTGGTATTAAAATTATTGGAAAAGGACTTGGAAATATTAATGAAACAGATTTGCAAAAAGCAGAAGCAACAGGAGGACATTTGATTGGATTTAAAGTGAATCCAACACCTTCTGCTGAGGATTCTATTCGAGAGAAGGGGTTATCATTTCATCGTTTTGATATCATCTATGATTTGATTGACTGGCTTAAAGATGAATTGGAAAAGAATCTTGATGTAGAAAAGATTATTACTGAACATGGAAAAATGAATGTCGCAGCAATTTTTAGAACAGAAAAGAAGTCTATGATTGTTGGAGGAAAGGTTCTTGAAGGAAAGATAAAAGTAAATAGTCAGGCACGAGTTCTCCGACAGGGAGTAAATATGGGAGTTGGTAAACTAACTCGTTGTCAGGTTGGTCAAGAACAAAAGAAGGAAGTTGTCGAAGGTACAGAATGTGGAGTTAACTTTGAAGGATATGTTCGTATTGAACCAGGAGATATTCTAGAATCCTACTCTGAAGAATCCAAAGTTAGAAAACTTATACTTATATAACAAAAAAGGCTGTGAATACAGCCTTTTTTTATCCACAATTGACGAATGGGGAAGAAATATCTACAATAAGAACATAAAAAGTCTTTTAATTTACAGTAATATATCTTTTATGTCTGAAATTATTCTTACAGATGAAAATTTTGAAAACGAAGTCATTAAATCTCAAGTTCCTGTGCTTGTGGATTTTTGGGCTTCATGGTGTGGACCATGTCAAATGATGGGGCCTATTATTGCAGAACTTGCAAAGGAATATGATGGATCAATGGTAAAAATTGGAAAAATGAGTGTTGAAGAAAATCAGGAAATACCTGGAAAATACCAGGTGATGAGTATTCCAACCTTTTTACTCTTTAAAGGTGGGGTAGTCGTTGATCAAGTAATTGGCGGCGTACCAAAGGAAAAGTTGAAGGAAGTGATTGATCAATATATATAAAAAATTGGGAAAGAGAAATTGAATTTAAAAAGTCTTCGTACGGAGGACTTTTTTTATAAAAAAGATTTTATGGTATACTAGAAGAAATATAATTCTTTTTTTATAACGTATGCCAGATCAATTTAGAGAGATCACAACAAAAGGTTGGGGATCTCGTATCTCAGATTCCGTTAAAGGAGTCTTGTTTGGTTTTATTTTTTTTTATCGTGTCCTTTGGTCTTCTTTTTTGGAATGAGGGAAGAGTAGATTTGTCTGGTGTAGCAGAAAAAGCTATACATATCAACCCTGAGGAAGAAGTAAGTCAAGAGTTAGAAGGAAAGTTTGTGTCAATGACGGGTGTTGTAAAATCAGATGAAATGATTGGAGATACGTATTTGTCAAAAGGAAATTATCTCAGTGTTCAAAGAGAAGTGGAAATGTATGCCTGGGTTGAAGAAAAGAGTACTCAGACACAAAAGAATATGGGTGGGTCAGAGACTACTGAGACAACGTATACATACAAAAAGGAATGGACAACAAGTCCAGAAAATTCTTCGAAATTTAAATATCCAGTAGATCACCAAAATCCTGGAATAGCAATAGAAGGAAATACAACAAGGGTAAAGAATGCAAAGATTGGGATGTATAATCTTGTAGTAGATAGAATTCGTTTTCCTCAACATAATCTGATTCCATTAAATAGTCAAAATGTAATTTTACAAAATGGACTAAAGCTTGTCAGTAGTAATTATTTGTATGCTGGTAAGGGAACATTAGAAAATCCAGAAATTGGTGATATCCGTATTAAATATTTAACTCTTGATAATCCATTACAGACAGGTACTGTATTTGGACAAATGGATAGAGTTAATAAGAAAATTGTTCCATATTTTGAAAGCAAAGACGTTGGCTTGTATCGTATGTTTATTGGTACAAGGGATAGTGCAATTTCTGAATTAAGCTATGAGTATCAATTTACTACATGGATGTTGAGATTGGCAGGATTCCTCTTGATGTGGTTTGGTCTCATGTTACTATTTAAACCAATTAGTGTTTTTCTTGATGTTTTACCTATTTTGGGAGATATCGGAGGTATTGGAATTGGACTTGCGACCTTTGTTGTTTCTCTTGTTTTGTCTATTGTAACTATCGTTGTTTCAATGATTTTTCATAGTGTGATTGCTGTAATTTTGGTGGTTATTTCAGGATTTATTGGTCTATCTCTGTATATGAAAGCAAAAGCAAAGAAGCTTGGAAAAAAATAGTAATGCAGAGGAATATACAATAATATTAAAAAACCGCTACTCAGCGGTTTTTTTATCCACAGTTTGACGCTTTTGTATCTTCGGGAGTATCCTACATATACTTAAATATTAAGCTTTTAATTGTATGAATGCATACGAAAATGCGATGGAGCAGTTGAACAAGGCTGCTCGTGTAATCAATTTGGATCCAAATATTCACGAACTTCTTCGTTATCCAGAACGTTTTGTGACAGTTGCTGTACCAGTAAAAATGGATGATGGAAATATTAAAGTGTTTACTGGGTATCGTTCACAATTTAACAATGCTCTTGGACCATACAAGGGTGGAATTCGTTATCACTCAAATGTATCTGAGGATGAGGTAAAAGCACTTTCATTTTGGATGATGGTGAAATGTGCAACTGTAAATATTCCAATGGGTGGTGGAAAGGGAGGAATTATTGTCAATCCAAAAGAATTATCAGAAGGAGAATTGGAAAGAATGTCTCGAAGTTATATACAAAAAATTTGGAGACTTATTGGCTCAGACAAAGATGTTCCAGCACCAGATGTGTATACCACCCCACAAATTATGGGTTGGATGAGAGATGAATACGAAAAACTCGTTGGCCATGCAGATCCAGGAGTAATTACTGGAAAACCAATTGAACAGGGTGGATCAGAAGGACGTGGTTTCTCTACTGCTCAGGGTGGTGTGTATTGTACTCGTGAATTGGTAAACAAACTCGGTTGGAAACCTGAGGAGACAAAAATAGCAGTTCAGGGATTTGGGAATGCTGGTGGATTTATGGCAAAAATTCTTGCAACGAATGGATACAAGATTGTCGCTGTATCAGATTCTCAAGGAGGTATTGTAAATATGGACGGACTGGATTTGGATCAAGTTGAGAATCATAAAAAAGAAACTGGGAGTGTTATTGGTTTTTCTGGAACACAGAATATTACCAACGAAGAACTTCTTGAACTTGAAGTGGATATTCTTATCCCTGCAGCTCTTGAGGGAGTTATTACAAAAGAGAATGTTCGTAATATTAAAGCAAGAGCTATTGTGGAATTAGCAAATGGTCCGACTTCACCAGAAGCAGATGAAATATTGAAAGAAAAAAAGATTCCACTTGTCCCAGATGTTTTAGCAAATGCTGGAGGAGTAACAGTCAGTTATTTTGAATGGGAACAAAATGTAAAAGGAGAACATTGGACAGAAAAAGAAGTATTGGAAAAATTAGAAAAAATTATGGTAACTTCTTTTGAAGAGGTTTGGGAAACAAAAGAAAAATATGGAATAGATATGCGTACGGCAGCATTTGTCAAAGCAATTGAGCGCGTCGCAGAAAAAATGAAAAACAGAGGATCAATATAATATATATTTTATATGGGAATAGAAAAAGTTGGGAATGGAGGACGAGTTCCTCCAGTTCCTCCAGTAGAAAGACCACAAAGAGAAAACAAAGGAGGTAAGGGAGGGAAAGGGGAAAATGAAGGGAAAGATAGTTATGAAGGTACAAAAAAGAAAGAAGATCCAGGTACCTATGATAGACGAGGAAGAAGATAAAAAAGAAAAAGAGTCAGGTATATTCCTGGCTTCTTTTCTAGGCGGGGATTTTGTGGTGGCGGGTGAGACGTTTTGCCCAACGTGCGTTCACTGAACGTTGATCGTCGTCCCAGTATGTGAGGGTACAGAGGATGATATCGAGGAGGAAATAGAGCCAGAAGCGTTTTACACCAAGAAGGTGAAGGGTTCTCTCCATAGGTTCTCCAAATGGTTATATGTTTACCATACCTTTTTGGGAGGGTTTTGTCAATGCTTATTCTTGCTTTTTCCTCGTAAATTCGGTAATATGAGAGTACTTGAAATTAAAGTAAATTTTTGTGTATGAAAGCATATTCTCCAAGAGATATTGAATCCAAATGGCAAAAGGATTGGGAAGTAAAAGAACTGTATAAAACTCCAGAGGGGACAACACGAGAAAACAAGATGTATATTCTCCCTCAGTTACCATATCCATCAGGAAGTGGGCTTCATGTTGGACATGCGGAGGTGTATACTGCCTGTGATATTTTTGCTCGGTACCAAAGAATGAATGGAAAAAAGGTACTTCAAGCTATTGGCTGGGATTCTTTTGGTTTGCCTGCTGAGAATTATGCTATTAAAACAAATGTTCACCCAAGAATTAGTACAGATAATGCAATTACAAATTTTCGTGAACAAATTAAGGCACTGGGAATTTCTGTAGATTGGTCAAGAGAAGTTGGTGCACATAATCCAGATTATTATCACTGGACACAATGGTTTTTTCTTTTGATGTACAAAAGAGGATTAGCATACAGAAAAAAGCAAGCAGTGAATTGGTGTGATGGTTGTAAAACTGTTTTAGCCAATGAACAAGTTGTGAACGGTCATTGTGAGCGTTGTGAGACAGTCGTACTCCAAAAGGAAATGGAACAATGGTATTTAAAAATTACAGAATATGCAGAAAGATTGCATAAAGATTTGGACAAAGTAGACTGGCCAGAGGAAACAAAAAAAAGACAAAGAGATTGGATAGGAAGAAGCGAAGGTGCTGAAGTAGATTTTGCTATTGCAAATGCAAATGAAAAAATTCGTGTGTTTACTACGCGCCCAGATACACTTTTTGGTGCAACATATATGGTGCTAGCACCGGAACATGTTTTGGTACAAAAATTGAAGGAGAAAATAGAAAATTTTGAAGAAGTCTTGGAATATATTGATAATACAAAAAAGAGAACAGAATTAGAAAGACAAATTGATCAAGAAAAAACTGGAGTGGAATTGCAAGGTATAAAAGCTATTAATCCTGCTACAGGAAAAGAAATTCCTGTCTGGATTGCAGATTATGTTCTTGCGACTTATGGTACAGGTGCTATTATGGCAGTTCCAGCGCACGATGAGAGAGATAATGCTTTTGCAGAGAAGTTTGCACTTCCAATTATTGAAGTTATTTCTTCTAATGGAGTTGCTAAGGATTCTGATTTTTTGAATGGATTATCTTTTGAAGATGCAAAAGAGAAAATGATAACTTGGTTAGAAGAAAAAGGGATTGGGAATAAAAAGATACAATATAAATTGCGAGATTGGTCAGTATCACGTCAACGTTTTTGGGGTGCTCCAATTCCAATGCTTTATGATGAGAATGGTGAACTGCATCCAGTTCCAGAGAAGGATTTGCCAGTTATTTTACCAGATGATGTAGATTTCAAACCAACAGGAGAATCTCCTTTGAATTATTCTGAGAGTTTTGCTCGTGGGGTGGAACAAAGATATGGAAAAGGATGGATACGCGAGCCAGATACTTTGGATACATTTATGTGTTCAAGTTGGTATTATTATCGCTATCTGGATCCAAAGAATACTGAGGCTTTTGCATCTCCTGAAGCATTGAAAACATGGATGCCTGTGGATTTTTATTTAGGTGGAGAAGAACATGTTAATGGTCATTTGCTCTATTCTCGTTTCTTTACAAAGGTGTTATTTGATGCAGGGTATATTAATTTTGACGAACCATTTGCCAAGACACGTCACCAAGGACTTATTTTGGGAGAAGATTCTCGCAAAATGAGTAAACGTTGGGGAAATGTTATTAATCCTACAGATGTCGTGAACGAGTATGGTGCAGATACCTGCAGAATGTATGAAATGTTTATGGGGCCACTTGAAGAAACAAAACCTTGGAATACTGGCGGAGTAAAAGGAATACGAAGATTCTTGGAACGTGTTTGGAATTTGCAAGAAAAAGTAAAAGACGATGTTTCTCCAGAAATAATACAAAAAGAACTTCATAAGACTATTAAAAAAGTCACAGAAGATGCTGATACCCTCGGATTTAACACTGCTATTGCAAGGATGATGGAATTTGTGAATGTGGTTCAAAAAGAAAATTTTATTGGCAAAAATGATTTTCTTCAATTCATGAAACTCATTACACCATTCGCGCCACATATGGCTGAAGAGATTTGGAGTGAATTTGGAAATAGTGGATCTATTACAGAAGAATCTTGGCCAAAATACGAAGAAAAATATTTGGTTGAAGAAAATATTACCTTGGCTGTTCAAGTAAATGGAAAACTTCGTGCAACACTTGTTGTTTCTACGGATACTACAGAAGAAGATGCAAAGAAAATGGCATTAGAACAGGAGAATGTACAAAAATGGCTTCAGGGAAAAGAACCAAAGAAAGTCATTTATGTAAAAGGCAAATTAGTCAGTATTGTGGTATAATACATTCGTACTCTTATTTTATATTTATGGAGGATTCAACAATACTTAAAAAACTTTCTAATGACCTTACTGAATTCCGTGGCGAAACACAGGAACGTTTTGGTGAGATGGAAAAGCGTTTTGAGCAAGTAGACAAACGTTTTGAACAAATAGATAAACGTTTTGAAGGGGTGGATAAGCGTTTTGGACAAGTAGATGAAAGATTTGAAGGAATAGATAAACGTTTGGATACTCACGAAGAACTCCTCAATAGGTTGGTGCAATACAGCATGGAAAATGAGGAAAGAATTTCCCGTATTGAAGAAACTTTTGCAACAAAAGAAGATATTCGTGGCATTCATATTACACTCGATGAAATTTTGGGGTATGTAAAAAAACAAGATCAAGAAGCAACTTTTTCAAAGTTGAGAATGGATCGTTTAGAAGAAAAAGTAGAAGATAATACTCAAGATATTATAAAGTTGAAGGACGTTGTTGGTGTTGTATAGAAGTTTCTCAAGGAGGATATGCAAACAATTTTTCAATCAAAAAGCAAAACGTTTTTTACGTTTTGTTTTTGTTTTCTTGCTGGGATTACTTTTGCTTCATTGTATAATCTCTCTTTTCAAAGAGAATACATATATCTTTTTGTGTTTATATATTTTTCTTTGATGATTCTCTTCTGGAAAGAAAAAGAATATAAATATATTTTACTCTGCATTTTGTTTTTTTCTTTTGGAATATTTCATTTTTCTTTTGGAACTCCGACAGATAAAATTTTGGAATATAAAGATGACACAGTTCCACTGATTGGATATGTCTCAACTGAACCAGATATTCGTATTGATGGTGTACGGTATGTAGTAAAAATAACAGAAGGAAAAGCAAAAGGAGAGAAAGTATATATTCCTGCAGATTTGTATCCGAGGTATATATATGGTGATCGGATACAAGTACTCTGTACCATACGACAGCCAGAACCTATTGAGGATTTTCGTTATGATATGTATCTTGCACGAATGGGAGTTTCTGGACTGTGTACAAATGCAAGTATGACAAAAGTGGGGGAAGGTGATGGAAATAGTTTTTTCCGAGGAATTTATACAGTAAAAGCAAGTGTGGCAGGACAGATTGAACAACTCTGGCACGAACCTTTTGCAAGTTTCATGGCTGGTCTTTTGTACGGGTATCGTGGTGGGCTAGGAAGTCTGAATGAGGATTTCAACCGGACAGGAGTAACCCATATTGTCGCAATTTCCGGGTACAATATTACTCTTATTGTGACACTTTTTATGGTATTGCTTTCACGACTTTCTTTAGGAAGAAAAAAATCTTTTTATATTATTCTCTTTGGAGTTTTGGTATTTGTTATATTCGCAGGACTTTCTGGTTCTGTGGTCCGGGCGGGTATCATGGGTATACTCGTACTCTTGGCACGTCATGTTGGACGAGTGAACCAACCGAAGAATATTCTCATTTTTACAGCAGTTCTCATGTGTCTCGAGAATCCATACATCCTCCTTTGGGATGCTGGATTTCAATTGTCTTTTTTAGCAACCATTGGATTATTGTACATAAATTCAATTTTGGAAATAAGTATGAATAAGTTTCCAGAAGTATTTGGCATAAAAGAGTCACTCATTACTACTCTTTCTGCAACGCTTATTACTTTTCCACTTATTCTTTTCCAATTTGGTAGATTTTCTGTTGTGGGAATATTGGTGAATATTCTTATTTTATGGTTAATTCCATATATTATGGCTCTTGGTTTCTTTTCTGTAATTTTTTCATATATCTGGTATCCATTTGCTTTTGTTTTTTCTTTTCTTCCATATTTTGGAATGGTGTACATTACTACAATTGTTCGCTTTTTTTCTTCGTTTTCTTTTGCTTCACTTGAATATGCTGTTCCTTTTTCTCTTGTTTTTTGTTTTTATATTTGTATTTTTTTGTGGTATAAAAAAAGAGCCAAGGAATTGGCTCTTTAAGATTTGGAGTTATTCTTTTTCTTTTATAAAAGTAAAACGAGAAATTTTCTTTCCATCTATTTCCACAGGCGAAAGAAAATTTTTGAGTGGACGTACCCAAAGTTGGTTTGGTCCGAATTCTTCGGATACATAGAGAGCTCTATACACGACAAATTCTTCCAGTGTTTCACTCTGTTTTCCAACCCCAATTACTTCATAAAGTTTCTCTGGTCCTTTGTAGTGTTGGTATATCCCTGGTTTTATTATTTCCATATTTTTATGTTATGATAGAAAAAGTATGACACAGAAATTTACAAATTACAAGATAATTCCTCTATGCATTTTTTTCCTCTCCAATTTCTTTTCTGGATGTTCTTTTGAGCAAAATATACAGGGGATTGAAGCAATAAGAAAAGATGATGAAATACTTATTAATTTTTTAGATATTGGACAAGGTGATGCAACTTTTGTTGAATTTGAGAATGGGGAACAAATGCTTTTGGACTGCTCGATTGATGCAAGGATTTTGGAATCCCTTGGAAAAAATATGGAATTTTCTGATCGTACTTTAGATTACCTGGTTATAACCCATCCGGATAGGGATCATTATGGTGGGTGTATTGATGTGTTAAAAAGATTTGAAGTAAAAAATATTTGGTATAATGGTTTGGAAAAGAATGATGATTTTTTTTATGAATTTGAGAGTACAATAACAGAAGAAATTGCGGATGGAGGAGTATATATGGAAATAAGTGAACCATTTTCCGTAGACATTGTAAGTTCTACTCTTTCTATTCTGTACCCTGATGTCCCTGTAGAGAGTTTGGTTTCTTCAGAATCAAATGAGACTTCAATTGTTTTGCGTATAGATTATGGAGAAAATAGCATACTTTTTATGGGAGATGCGGAGATATCTGTGGAAGAATATTTGGGAGAAACATATCCAAAAACATTGGACGTGGATATTCTCAAAGTCGGACACCATGGAAGTGCTGGAGCAACAGGAAAGGAATTTTTAGAGAAAGTGACACCACAGTATGCCGTTATTTCTGTAGGAAAAGAAAATACCTATGGACACCCTTCACTCAGGGTTCTCAAGAAATTGGAACGAACAGGTGCTAAAATTTTACGAACTGACCTCGAAGGTGATATACTATTTCATATAAACAAAACGAATTTTTATGTGGAAGGTGAGTAGTTTTGTACTCGTATTTACACTGTCATTATTTCTGTGTTCTTTTGCATATGCAGAAAATTTTAGTTTTATGGTGAATGAGGGGATTACTGTTTCTGGGGGAGATAAGGTTTTTGTTGGGGATACAGTGAAGCTCTATACGGTTATTGTTAATAACAATTTTACGCGTTTATCGGGGAATATTGTTTTTTATAATCATGAAAAAGAAATTGGAACTACACGTATAGAAAATCTTCCTTTTGAACAAACAGAACAGGTATGGATTGAGTATGTGCTTCCAGAAGGAGAAAGTAATATTAAAGCAGTATTAACAAATATTGTTGCTATAAATACGGATGGGGAGCAAGTATTTTTGGACAATGCACAATTACAAAGTTATCAGGCAACCAAAGATTTGACAATAGATTTGGACACAGATAGTGATAATATTGGTAATAAAGTAGATGACGATGATGACAATGATGGACTTTTGGATACTCGTGAACAGGAAATTGGAACAAATCCACTCAGTGGAGATACGGATAGTGATGGTATTGGAGATAAAAAAGAGATGGATGACGGACTCAATCCAAAAGTAGCAGATACTGATGGTGATGGACATAAAGATGGTGAAGATTTGTTTCCAAAAGATGATAAAGAATGGGCCGATCATGATACTGATGGAAAAGGAGATAATTCTGATGACGACGATGACAATGATGGTCTTTTAGATAATGATGAAAAAGAACTCGGTTCTGATCCGTATAAACCAGATACTGATGAAGATGGATTGACTGATGGACAGGAAAAAGAACATGGAAGTGACCCAACAAGAAAAGATACTGATGGTGATGGAATTGACGACAAAGCTGAAGTGGATGCGGGGCTCAATCCTGCCACTTCAGATACTGACGGTGATGGGCTTGGAGATAGAGAAGAACAAGAGAAAGGAATGAATCCAACAAAAGCAGATACTGATGAAGATGAAGTGAACGATAAAGAAGAAATAAATAAAGGGACTGATCCAACAAAAGCAGATACTGATGGCGATGGAGTGAATGATTTACTCGATTTGTTTCCATTAGATTCAAAAGAATCAAAGGACACAGATTTGGATGGGATAGGAAATAGTATTGATGACGATGATGATAATGATGGAATATTGGATGCGGACGAGCAAATGAATGGAACTGATCCAGAAAAAGATGATAGTGATGAAGACGGACTCAAAGATGCTGTTGAACAGGAAAATGGTACGGATCCAATAAATTCAGATACAGACGGGGATGGACGTATTGATGGAGAAGATTCTGAGCCACTTATTCCACAGAATCAATGGGTAAAGCGTGCTGTACAATTTGGAGCACTTATTTCTTTTGGTATTTCAATTGTGTTTTTTATACTGTATTTGTCTAAAAGAAGGTAGTATGAAATATTTTTTTCTCGGTTTACTGTGTTTGGGAATGTTTACCATTCCCTCTTTTTCTTATGCAAAAGAAATAGATACAGATAATGATGGATTATCTGATCGAGAGGAAAAAGATATCTATGTTACCGATGAAAATAACCCAGATACGGATGGCGATGGTTATTTAGATGGAGCTGAAGTTTGGAATGGCTTTTCTCCTCATACAGGAGGAAACAAAAAAGCCAATGAAGAAGATTTTGATAACGATGGACTCAATAATTCACTGGAGTTCAAATTTGGCTTAAATATCCATAATAAAGATACGGATGGTGACGGTTATGAAGATAAAGTTGAAGTACTTTTTGGATATAGTCCTGCTTCTTCACAAACAGAAAGAATTTTAGAAAGAAAAATTGTTGTTGACAGAACTTCACAAAGACTGTATTTTGTGGTAAACAATATACGAGTTCTGAATTTTCCTGTTTCTACAGGGAATCCTGGAAGTGAAACTCCTGGAGGCCAGTTCTCTATACAAAATAAAATTGAGGAAAAAAGCTATATTGGCCCAGGGTATAATTTACCAGGAGTAAAATGGAATATGATGTTCCAACCAATGTATTATCTTCATGCAGCCTACTGGCATAATGATTTTGGAAAACGTACTCATTCTCATGGGTGTATTAATCTTCGTTTGGAGGATGCAGAAGTTTTGTATAAATTGGTAGAAGAAGGGTTCCCTGTTGAAGTTATTGGAGAAACACCAAAAAAATATTCTATAAGTGCATAAATCTTTTTTGTATGAAACAAATGAAAGTGCTTTCTGTAGGTGGATCCATAATAATACCAAGAACTGGTATTGACCCTGTTTTTTTAAAAAAGTTTCGATCTATGATTTTGGAACAGGTAAAAAAAGGGAATAAATTTGTTTTAATTATTGGTGGTGGAGCAACAGCAAGAAATTATCAGGATGGACTGAGAAACACTGTGAAGGTAGAAAATGAACAATTGGATTGGCTTGGAATACAGGCAACTCTGTTGAATGCCTATTTTGTAAAACAGCTTTTTGGAGATTTAGCATATAAAGAAGTGCTCTCCAATCCAAATACAAAGGTGAAGACACAAAAACCAATTCTTATTGCTTCTGGCTGGAAGCCTGGATGTTCAACAGATTATGATGCTGTTCTTTTTGCAAAAAATTTTGGAGCCAAAGAAGTACTCAATTTATCGAACATTGAGTATGTCTATGATAAAGATCCAAAGGTATTTCCAGAAGCAAAAAAGATTGAAGAAATTACTTGGAAAGAATTTCGTAAAAATATAGTTGGCGATGTTTGGTCACCAGGAAGTAATTATCCTTTTGATCCGATTGCGAGCAAAAAAGCAGAACAGCTAAAACTCCGTGTTGGTATTTTACAAGGGACAAATTTGAAGGAAGTTAAAAACGCCTTAAATAGCAAGAAGTTCAAAGGGACAATAATCCATCCATAGTACTTTACAGGGAGGTTTTGTCGGAGTAGAGTAGATATGTATGAATGAATCCAAATATGTTTTGTATAGCACCACACAGGAGGCTTGGGACGCGATGAAGGTAGCTATACTGAATGCGAAGAAGTCAATTTATTGGGAAGTATATATTTTAGTTGAAGACGAAGAAGGTGTTCAATTTTTTGATTTACTCGAAAAAAAAGCAAGAGAAGGTTTGGATGTAAAACTTATTGTAGATTCAGTCGGAAGTTATCAAATTTCTCGAAAGAAAGTGGATGATCTCAAAAAAGCAGGTGTAGATATTCATTTTTTTCAAGAGAGAAAACATCGGTATCGTGGTATCTGGAAAAGAATAGTTACCCGAACACACAGAAAGATTCTTATTGTTGACGAAAATATTGGTTTTATCGGTGGGGTAAATGTAAGCAAAAAAATGAAGGATTGGTTGGATGTACAGGTTCGTATGCATGGTAAAGTAGTACGTTCACTTCTTCGTTCGTTTGCAAAAAGTTATATTATTTGTGGAGGAGACAAAGAAAAAGTGAAGCATCTCATAAAATATAGTTTTCGTGTAAGAAAGAATATTAAAAATATTGAATTTGTTTTTGATGATGCGGATACACAAAAGTCACAGTCCAGAAAAAAATATATTGAAGCACTCACAAAAGCACGCGAGAGGGTTATTCTTTTTTCTCCATATTATTTTCCAGATAAAAAATTCCTGTTTGCATTGTGGAGAGCAAGAAAAAGGGGGGTGAAGGTGGATCTGTTAATTCCTTTTCGCAGTGATCTTCGTATTGTACAATATGCTGCTTTTGCTTGGTTTAACCTGATGCAAAAGTATGGAGTGAATATTCATTTAACGAATAAAATGATGCATGGAAAAGGGGTGCTTGTTGATGATGATTGGGCAATGATTGGAAGTGCGAATTTGGATAAAACGAGTTTTTACGATAATTATGAAGCTGGTGTCCGTATTCATGATAAAAAGTTTGTACAGAATCTCAAAGCCACACTCCTTGAGTGGGCAGAAGATGCTGTGAGCATAGATAAAATGCAATGGGAGAAGCGAGGACAGATTCATCGTGTGAAAGAATGGTTTGCACTTCAATTGCTCAAAATTTGGCACAGAAATATTAAAGATTAATATGAAAAAGAAATATCTCCTTCATGTCTGTTGTGGTCCTTGCAGTGTGGCTCTTTTTGAGGAACTCCAAAAAGAGTATGATGTGACTGTTCATTTCTATAACCCAAACATTCATCCAGAAGAAGAGTACGAAAAAAGAAAATATGAAGTGGTAAAACTCTGTACAGAACTCCATATTCCAATGGTAGAAGAAACATACAATCCAGAGGGTTGGTTTTCCTGGACAAAGGAACATGCAGATGAAAAAGAAGGGGGAGAACGTTGTCAAAAGTGTTTTCATTTCCGTCTTAATTCTGCAGTAAAATACGCAAAAGAAAATGGTTTCCAAATATTTGGAACAACACTCACTAGTGGAAGAAATAAAAAAGCAAGTATAATCAATGCAATTGGAAAAAGTTTAGCCAATGAATACGGAATAGAATTCCATGAAGAAGATTGGAAAAAAGGAGGAAGGCAAGAACAAGCAAAGAAATTGATAGAAGAAAAAGGTATATACAGACAAGATTATTGTGGGTGTATTTATTCCAAAAGGAAGGAATAGGGGTTTGAATAAATATAAGTAATACAATATCTCATTCACTTTTTGCAAAAACTTTATTTATAAGGGGAAATAGAATATAATAGTAACATGAACAAAAAAATCATAAAATTGGCTACGTTTTTACTTATCAGCTATTTTTTTGTTTTCCCGAAATGTGCTCATGCAGTTATTCCTCCTGATTTTATTTTTAATATTGGTACTCAGATAGCCCAATTCTTTTCAATAATTGCAATTTTTTTTGTTACCATATTTGGAGCATTTTTTCAGTTTTTCAAGACAAAATATTATGCAATTAAACATAAAAAAATAGTTTTAAGTGTAACCATTCTAACAATAGTGATGGTATCTCTTGTATCGTCTTACTTTTATGCTATATATAAGCAAAAGGCAGAATATCAAAAGTGGCTTGAAGAAAGTCAAAAATACGCTTTTGTTCAAAATAGAGATTTAGATTCAGATAATGACGGTCTAACTGATTTAGAAGAAACAAATTTAGGGACTGATCCAAATAATTCGGATACAGACAACGACGGATATTCAGACGGAGAGGAACTGGAAAACGGATATAATCCAATTGGTACGGGAAAATTTGGAGAAGGTTCGGTAATTGAAGATGAAAATGACCAATTATACTTTAGTTCTGAAAGTAATAAAAATATCGACATATCTACTGAAAAATTTGTCTCTAATGTAAATTTAACTGATAGTTCTTCTAAGTTTATTAGTGAATATTATGGAAATATCGCTAATGGTAATTTAGAGCAAGCTTATGAGATGTCTAAAAAGAATGTTAGTTTCGATACTTTTAAAAGTTGGTATTTTAAAATTACGAAGATAACACTGGATAAATTGGTTCGCATTGATGAAAAGAAATCATCAGTAGAGTTAACTTTATATGAGAATGAGATTTTTACAAGATATGGTGTTTTAATGACTTTAGATTTAGAAAATAAAATACCAGTAGGAGTTGGAGAATCGGAAGTTAAGGTTTTGTCTCAAGGGCTTATTGAAAATCAAAATGTGTCCGTTGATGAAAGTAAAACTGATCAAGAGTATGATTTTTTTGAAAAAAAAGAAAGTACAAATATACTTATTACAAATCAAGATTTTAAAAAGAATATAGACAGTCGTCAAAGCGAATATATTGTCTTAGATGCAAGAGAAAATATTGAATATGAAAATGGATATTTCCCAGGAAGTCTACATATTCGGTTTGCGGACCTAAAAGCAGGTCGTTGGATTGAATTACCAAAAGATAAGTTTGTATATGTAATTTGCTGGTCAGGAATACGAGGTAAAGAAGTTGCCGAATTTTTGAGAACTAAAAAAGTTGTTTCTTCTTATTTAGAGAATGGTGCTAGCGGTTGGGTTGATTTCGGTGGAGAATGGATTGGGGAGATAAAATTCGTAGAAAAATATACCGATCCAAAATATCAGATCGTTTTTAGTACGGATGATGTTAAAAAGAAAGTATTAGAAGGTGTAATCCTCGTCGATACAAGAGAGCCGTATAAATTCAAAGAATGGCATATTATAGGAAGTGTAAATATTCCAATAATGTATACTCCAACAATTAATCTTGAAACAACATTTGCTCAAGTTCCAGCAAATAGTAGTATTATTACAGTTTGTGATGGTTATGTTAATTGTTTTGATGCCAAACTTACTGGAGTTGAGTTGGAACGGAGAGGACATCAGTTTTTGGGGAGATATAACAAGCCTTGGGAGTATGAAAAATAATGTTATTCAACTACAAGACATTGAACAAAATAAACGGTTTTTAGGCAATAAAACAATCAATCTAAAAAAGTTAATGGATTGGGGCTTTAATGTTCCTAAATTTGTCGCACTACCTGCGTATATTTCTAATAATTTATTTGTAGACGACAATTTAAAGAAAGAAATCGTTCAAAAAGTATCTGGAATTTTACAATGCAAAAAATATGCAGTAAGATCAAGTGCTTTGGTTGAAGATGATAAAAATCAATCATTTGCCGGACAATTTAAAACAAAATTGAACTTATCTGAAAATGAAATAATTGGAGGAATAGATGAATTATTGATACATGCAAATGATTTTTTATATGGAGAACTTAATAAATTTTCAATAATAATTCAAGAATATATCGCTCCAGATATTTCTGGTGTTGCATTTACAAGAAATCCAAATTGTAGTAGGGAAATGATAATAGAATATGGCTTTTGTGCCGGAGAAAAAATAGTTAGTGGAGAGATAAAACCAGAAAAAATGTCATTCTATTGGAATGAGCTGAACATTAAACTCCCAAAACAATTTTTAAAAAATCACATAGTTGAAAAATTTAAGGAAATTGAAAGAAAAAATAAATTTCCTCAAGACATAGAATGGTGTATTAAAGGCAATCAATTTTATCTCCTACAAGCAAGACCTATAACTACAATATTGAGTAAACAATATCAGCAAATCAGTTTTTTAGAAAAAAACTTATCAGAAAGTAAAAAATATTTTTTTGAAAAAACAGAAATTTCAGAAATTGCACCAAGACCGACAGAGTTTACTTGCAGTCTTTTGAAGCTTATTTACTCCCAGCATGGTCCAGTTAGTGAAGTTTATAAAAAATACGGCGTTGATTTAAATGATACAGATTTTTTATATACCATAGGAAATGAGCTTTTTGTAGACAAAGAAAGAGAAATACAAGGTATACTTCCAGCTTATAGTTATTTACAAAACAAGAATTTTATTCCGAAACTCAGCAATTATTCACATATTATTACCACAATGAAAAACCTGTTTTTTTTGAATAAAATTCAGACAAATGGGTATGAACAAATATTTCATGATTTAAAAACCAAATTAGAAAAATCTCGCTCTCAACAAAATTTTCAAGAGAAAATAGAAAATTTTTTAATAGATTATAAATTGATTTTTGAAACGAATCTTTTGTCAGGTATATCTATAAAAAAAATTGATTCCCTCCTAAAAAATGAATCTATAAAATTACCAGACATATTAAATGAAAGTGACTTATTTATTGATTTAGAGAATTATAAATTAGTATTACCGAAAAATTTTAAAGGCAATTCTTTAGAAATTTCTGATGAATCAATTTTTTTAGCTACAGAAAAAATTGAAAATCATTCAGACGGGAAAGTGTTGCAATGGTGGAAAAAAACATCGGATTTTAAGAAAAAATTACTTCAAAATAAAATTCAGGAAGCAATTATTTATGATCGATTAAGAGAGATCGGACGATGGCTAACAATAAAAAATATTAATGAAATAAGGGATTTATTAATAAGTTCTGCAAAAACCAAAGGATTTGATGATTTGCAGAATATCTATTTTTCTAGGATCAATGAAGTCCTCGAAGATCATGCTGATGAAATAATTTGCACAAAAAGAAAAGAAATATATAATCAATATAGTGATTACCACTTACCAAATTCAATTACTTCGTCATTTATCAAAAAACAAGCGAAGATTTTGGGTGTCTCTGCTGGGTTCGGGGAAGGTATACTACAAAATCGTGATAATATTAAGTTAGGAAAGATGAAAAGTAAAAAATATATTTTATATACAGAAATACTTTCACCAGACCTCGTAAAATATTTCGGGAGGG
>Ga0209340_1000872_pt1 | contig 26363 bp, 21 predicted proteins | sample EPASupsiteSAE323_FD_187266 | JGI IMG/M metagenome (GOLD analysis project Ga0209340, IMG submission 187266) | Bioremediated contaminated groundwater from EPA Superfund site, New Mexico - Sample SAE3-23 (SPAdes) (version 2) | ecosystem: Environmental > Aquatic > Deep subsurface > Groundwater >... | reverse complement strand
ACGTTAGCTGCGATTAAGCAGCTAAAGCTAATTCGTTATTGTTAGCGTTTAAATTTAAGTTTCCCGTTTTTTTAGGTGGCCAACGAGAATCCACCACCCGCTATTCTTGATTCAGTCTAACCGTCGAAACCAATACGCCCCCATGTTTATCGTGATAAGCTTCGCATAACTGTGTTGTGCTACGTTCTCAAAGTGCTCACGTACATCTGTGTGCGCTCCGCGCTTTTTGCCTTGCACGCCTTGTTCTGCTTGCTTCTGACGATTAATAATAATTGAGGTGAGTTAATACTTGCTTTGTTCTTTTAGCCTTTGCTCAATCTGGCGTTTTGCATCACGTTCTGCGATGTCATCTCTTTTGTCATACAACTTCTTACCTCTTGCAAGACCAAGTTGGACCTTTACCCATTTACCTTTAAGGTAGATACTAATAGCTACAAGAGTGTAGCCTTTCTGTGTCAGCCAGCCATTAATCTTGTTGATTTCCTGTCGATTTAAGAGCAGCTTTCTGTCACGCAGAGGGTCGAGGTTAAAGATATTTCCTTTTTCGTAAGGACTAATATGCACGTTGGAAAGAATAACCTCACCATCCTTAGTATATGCATAACTGTCCTTTAGATTAACCTTTCCCAATCGTACGGATTTAACTTCTGTTCCAGACAACGAAATACCAGCTTCAAAGGTTTCATCAATGAAGTAGTCGTGGTAAGCTTTTTTGTTGTTGGCTAGTGTCTTATTGTTGTCCATGCTTATCTTCCTTAACTTTAGGGTAAAAAACCCAGCCATTTCAGGCAGGGCAATATTATTATAAGTCAGCAATATTATTAAGTCAAGACAATGAAGATAATGTTATAATACTGAAATATTAAGGCAAATTGAATTCAAAATGTATACATTTTGAATTCAATTTGCCTTATTTAGACTTTCCATAAAATACATATTATAATTTAACCATTTTAACAGAAAATATAAAAGAAGTTAAATAAGATTCTCAGGAGGTGAATATTGAATGGCTAATCCTAAGGATGCATTGAACAGAATGAAATTTGAAATCGCTTCTCAGGTTGGAGTAAGCCTAAAGGACGGTTATAATGGAGATTTAACATCAAGTCAGGCTGGTAAGGTTGGCGGTAACATGGTTAAGAAGCTTGTTAATGACGCTAAGAACATGATGAAGTAATAAATTTTAGAACAGAAAAAAGAGTAGCGAGAAGCTACTCTTTTTTTCTGTTCTAAACAAATATTTACTGAAATATAATTCCATAGTATGCACATCGTAATTGGTGATTTTTTGAAAAATTTAATTAAGATTTGTGTTATAACAATATTTGTAATATTAAATATTTTATGTTTTGCATCTTATGGAGATGATTCAATTGACATTGAACCTGTTGAAGATTCTGCTTTTTTAAAAGTTGAAACAAATAGTGAAGTTGTTTTGCCGAAGGTTTATTCTAGCTCAGCAATTGTAATGGATAGATTAACCGGAAGGATTCTGTTTGAAAAAAAAGGCTATATAAGAAGACCAATGGCAAGTACTACAAAAGTTATGACTGCAATTCTTGCTTTGGAAAAAGGGAAGCTTTCTGATATTATTACGGTAAGTGAAAGGGCTGCAAGGGTTGGTGGCTCCAATATACATCTCAAAAAGAATGAGAGAATAAGCCTAAATGATTTACTTTATGGGCTAATGTTAAGTTCTGGCAATGATGCAGCAATAGCAATTGCAGAACATATAGGAGGAACTGTCGAAGACTTTGCATATATGATGACAACTAAAGCACATAAAATTGGTGCTAATAACTCTGCATTTCAGTCACCGCATGGGCTTGATAAAGATGGACATTATACAACAGCTTATGATCTGGCTATCATGACAAATTATGCATTACTAAATAAAAAGTTCTCACAAATTGTTTCGACTAAACAAACAATAATATCTAATGGAAGGAATCTTTCAAATACTAATGAAATGCTACGAGGTTATCCAGGAGCTAATGGTGTAAAAACTGGTTTTACAGGAAAAGCTGGAAGATGTCTTGTTACTTCAGCTACTAGAAATAATTGGCAAATTATTTCTGTTGTCTTAGGAAGTGCTTCACGACAAATGCGTGCCTCAGATTCAACGAGAATATTAAATTATGCATTTGAAAATTATCAACTTGTTAATTTAAATAATATTACTCTACCTGAATCTAGAATAGAAGTATGTAAGGGAAAAATACCATTTATTAAAATAAAAAGAGAGGGAGATGATAAATATCCATTAAGAAAGGATGAAATTTGCAGTTTAAAGGCAGATTATAATCTTCCTAATAAAATTGAAGCTCCTTTGAAAAAAGGAGCAGTTATAGGAACATTAGCATATTCTTCGAATGGTATAATAATTAAAAAAGCAAATATAATTTTAAATCAAGATATTGAAAAAAAATCAGTTGTTAATTTTTATAATGACATAATTCTTTTCTGGCTTAACAAGTGTGAAAAAGGATTCAACGATTCGCTTTTGAAGCTATGATAACTCTACAATTGTAACACCTTGGTCACCTTCACCAAAAACTCCAAGTCTGTATGAACGAACATTTGGATGCTTTTTTAGAAATGCATGAATTCCTTTTCGCAAAACGCCAGTTCCTTTACCATGAATTATAGTAACATTTTTAATACCTGTAAGATAAACGTTGTCTAGGTACATATCAGCATTTGCAATAGCTTCATCAAGTGTTTGCCCTCGCAAATCCAGTTCAAGGGAAACGTTTCTATCCTTATTTGAGAGTACATTTCTTAGACTTACATGATTTTCATTTTGCTTTTTATCTTGATTTATAGGTTGAAGCAAAGCAGCAGGAATTTTAATCTTAATAGCACCCGCTTGAACCATAACATTTCTATTTTCATCAGCTGAGCCGAGAGCAATACCTTTTTGTTTTAAACTAAGAATATATACGCTATCACCATTTTTGAATACATGATTACTTTCTCCGGCATTCATATTAAATATTGGCATGTCAGATTGAACTTCGCTCTCTTTAAGCTTGTTTTTCAATCTTAAACGTATCTCAGATGATTTTTTTTCACGTTCATTAGATTCTTCTTCAGCCAATTTTTTTATTTCTTCAAGAGCCGTTTCAGCTTCTTCCTTTGCTTCACGAATTATCTGACGAGCTTCTTTCTTCGCTTCACGAATTAGAGTTTCTTTCTGTTTCTCAATAGAAGCCTTACTTCTTTCAAGTTCTTCTTTTAATCTTTGAGATTCGCTTTTTAATATTTCAATTTCGATTAAAGCATTTTCAGATTTAAGTCTGTTACTCTCAACAACAGCGATAACATCTTCAAATCTTGTTTCTTCACTGGACACAAAATCTTGAGCTCGATTTAAGATTGATTCATCCATGCCTAATTTTCGAGAAATAGCGAAAGCATTACTCCTACCAGGGATACCGATTAATAATCTATAGGTCGGCATAAGAGTATTAACGTCAAATTCACAGCTTGCATTCTCAATTCCTTCGGTTCTTAGAGCAAAAAGCTTTAATTCGCTATAATGAGTTGTTGCTAAAGTAATAACATTCTTGTTATGCAAATGTTCAAGTATTGAAGTAGCAATAGCTGCACCTTCAACAGGATCTGTTCCAGAACCAAGTTCATCAAGCAGCACCAATGAGTTTGCTTCCACGTTATTTAGAATTTCTATTATGTTTTTAATATGTGAAGAAAAAGTGCTAAGATTTTGTTCTATACTTTGTTCATCACCAATATCAACAAATATCCTACTAAAAACATTTATTTTTGAGCCATCTTTAGCTGGAATATGAAGACCAGCTTGAGCCATAAGAGTTAGGAGCCCAACAGTTTTTAATGTAACAGTTTTTCCACCTGTGTTTGGTCCTGTTATAACTAAAGTATTATATTTATTATCAAACTGAATATCTATTGGAACAACATTTTCAGATCTAAGAAGGGGGTGCCGCCCTTTAATTATATTTAATGAACCTTCTCTACAAATTGATGGTTTTATGCAGTTCATTTTCAGACTTAATTTTGCTTTTGCGAATATAAAATCTAGCATAGCAAGTATTTCAATATTTTCTTTTAATTCAGCAGCAATCTCGGTAATAAGTGCAGAAAGCTCATAAAGTATTCTTTCTATTTCTTGTGCTTCTCTAATTTTAAGCTGCTTGATTGAATTGTTTGCTTCAACAAGTGTCATTGGCTCAATAAATAGGGTAGCTCCACTGGCAGAAGAATCATGAACAAGGCCTGCTATTTCATTTCTATATTCCTGCTTAACAGGGAGGACATACCTACCTCCTCTGATTGTAACAAAGCTTTCTTGCAGGTACTTCTGATAACTCGAAGAATGAATCATTTTATTCAGCTTGTCTTTAATGTCTTGTTCAACTTGTAATATTTGACGTCTGATAGAGTATAGAGCAGGACTTGCATTATCTGATATTTCATCTTCCGAAATAATACTTGATAATATCTTATCTTCAATTCGATTATTCTGATATAATCCTTTAAATAATGGGAGCAGCAAAGAGTAATGATTCCCATTATTACATCTTTCATTAGTAATTTCTTTATTAAAATATGCCTTAAGATTTCTAGAAGAGCGTAGTGTATAACCAATTGCTAAAATCTCACCTGGGTTAAGTAACGCAGATTTTTTAGCTTTATCAACCGAATGCTTTACGTCTTTAACTCCTTGAAAAGGCGGTATTCCATTATTCATAATAAACTGAACAGCCTGTGACGTTTCGTCAAGAGAATTATAAACAACTAAAAAATCGTATGAAGGGACAAGATTTTGTGCAATTTCAATTCCAAGTGAACTAGCACATTCTTCAACTAATTGACTGACAATTTTATCAAATTCTAGAATTTTTAATAGTTTTACTTGCATATTTTCACCTGTTTCGATAAAATTTTAATGAAATATTAATTAACTATTAATTTATATATATATTTGTCGAAATAATAATCATATAAAATATATATAAATGATACTACAAAAAGCTAATTAAATAAATAAAAAAAACAAAAGAGAAAATATGGAGGTGTCACAATGGATCTAGTTGTTCATCGTCCTGAACAAAGGTTACCTAGTCAAGTAATGCAAAACATGATAGTTTCTGAAGCACAAGCATTGTGCATGAACCTTGAAAATCACATTGGCAACAAGGTTAAGTTAAGTTTTATGCCAAATCAGTATTATAACGAAAAGATTTATACCTTGATAGATTATACTGTATATCACGATAAAACAGGTATTAACATTTCGATGAGACTTAAAGAAGGTAATGTTATAGTTGATTTTAAAACTGATGAAATAATAAAGGTTGAATCAAGCGAATACTTTAATAGAATCGAATATAAAGCACATAAAACTCTAACGGATGTTTATAAAGAAGTATATAATTTCTGCTTATATTATTAGAATCACAAAAAAGAACACCTTCAAATTCATGAAGGTGTTTTATGCTTCAATAATAGCTCTTATATCTTCTGGTAACTTATCCCTATAAAAATATGAACAACCGCTAAAATCTTTTAAACTTCTGTATTGACAATTAGAAAGGCAACACTTCTGAAGCGATTTTTTAAATATCTCTACCTCTGGAATAAACACAAAATCATTCTTGAAATTTTCACTTTCTAATAAAGCCTTGTCTAAGAATGCATTAACAATCTTTTTAATAATAGGTTCTTTTTGTCTTTGGGTAACTATAAAAATTCGAGAATCAGTATAACACATATTTTTTCTCCTTTCTTTGAATCCTGTTCATCAAACTGAAGTGAACATATTTAATAAGTATTTTCAATGTGTATTTATTATACAAGCATGTCAAATATAAGTAAATACAATTATAGAAATCCTGTAAGGAATCCTGTAAAAAAGTATTTGTTTCAAAGTGTATTCAGTTATGTTATAATAGCTCAGAAATTGCATAAATGGGAGGATGACCTAATTTAATGGCAAGTGAGAGGCAAAAAAGGATTAGAAATTTTAGTATAATTGCACATATTGACCACGGCAAATCAACTTTGGCTGACAGGCTTATTGAAATGACGGGTTCTCTGACACAGAGAGAAATGCAGGATCAGGTTCTCGATAACATGGAAATCGAACGTGAAAGAGGTATAACCATAAAAGCACAAGCTGTCAGAATGGTTTATAGATCAAAAGATGGAAACGAATATATCCTTAACCTTATTGATACTCCTGGACATGTTGATTTTAACTACGAGGTTTCAAGAAGCTTGGCTGCTTGTGAAGGAGCTATCCTTGTAGTTGATTCTTCACAAGGAATAGAAGCTCAAACTTTGGCAAATGTATATCTTGCCCTTGAGCATGATTTAGAAATAATACCCGTTATAAACAAAATTGATTTACCAAATGCTCGTCCAGAACATGTAAAAAAAGAAATTGAGGATATAATTGGACTTGATGCAAGTAAAGCTCCTGAAATTTCAGCTAAAACAGGTTTGAATGTTGAAAAGCTGCTTGAAAAAATTATTGAGGATATTCCATCTCCTAGTGAAGACGAAAATGCACCACTTAAGGCTTTAATTTTCGATTCAAGATATGATAATTATAAAGGAGTAATTGCGTATGTCAGGGTTAAAGAAGGTTCTGTTAGACCAGGTACTCAGATTAAAATGATGGCTAGCGGAAAAACTTTTCTTGTAAATGAAGTAGGATATTTTAGACCTGGAATGATGACTGAATGCTCTGAATTATTAGCTGGGGATGTTGGATATATTGCTGCAAGCATAAAGAACGTAAAGGATTCAAGGGTCGGAGATACAATAACCGATGCCAGTAATCCTGCTTTAGTACCCCTTCAAGGTTATAAGAAAGCAATACCAATGGTTTTTTGCGGAATGTATCCTGCTGATGGCGCTAAATATGAAGATTTACGTGAAGCATTAGAAAAACTTCAGTTAAATGATGCGGCGCTTTCATTTGAGCCTGAAACATCAGTAGCACTTGGATTTGGTTTCAGATGCGGATTCTTAGGACTACTGCATATGGAAATTATTCAGGAAAGGCTTGAGAGAGAATACAACATCGACCTAGTAACAACTGCACCAAGTGTTGTTTACAAAGTAATAAAAACCGATGGAGAACTACTTAATATTGACAACCCAACCAATCTACCATCAACTCAGGAAATTGATTATATGGAGGAACCAATAGTAACTGCTTCAATAATGCTTCCAAAGGATTATGTTGGAAATGTTATGGAACTTTGCCAGGAAAGAAGAGGAACATATAAGAACATGAACTATCTTGATGAGGATAGGGTTATACTGATGTATGAGCTTCCGCTTAATGAGATAATATATGATTTTTTTGATGCATTAAAATCTCGGACAAGAGGTTATGCATCATTCGATTACGAATTTCTTGAGTACAGAAGATCAATCCTTGTTAAGCTTGATATTATGTTAAACAACGAAATAGTTGATGCATTTACTTTTATTGTTCACAGAGACAAAGCTGTAACACGCGGCAGGAAAATGGCTGAAAAGCTTAAAGATGTTATTCCACGCCAGTTGTTTGAAATTCCCATACAAGCATCTATCGGAGGAAAGGTTATTGCACGAGAAACCATTAGAGCATTAAGAAAAGATGTTCTTGCCAAATGTTATGGTGGAGATATTACAAGGAAGAAAAAGCTTCTCGAAAAACAAAAAGAAGGTAAAAAGAGAATGCGTCAAATGGGTAGTGTTGAAGTACCGCAAGAAGCATTTATGGCCGTTCTTAAGATTGACAATAATTAGAGGTTGTTTTCCTTAATGAAATCAAATAAACTATTATTGTAAAGTTCAATAATAACAAGCGGAAAAGCCTAAGAGCTTTCCGCTTTAACTTTTACAAAAGAAAGCTGGCAGAATAAAATGTTATATAATACACATTTATTTTTTTCAAATATTACTTATGACAATATTCGTTGCGGATACTGTGTGAAGATAAAGAAATTAGGCTTTAAATATGGTAATATAAAACCGGATCTTATGATGAATTTTAAGAATACTCCGCACAATTATTACAGCTCAGCAGATTATATAATTTCTGAAATATATTCCCTTATTGAAGAAACTCCTAGACTTAAAGATTTGCAAAGTAATGATTTTGCAGTTAAGCTTGGAATAATTGACCATTATATTGCTGATTTTTTTTGTATGCCGCATAATAAGAATCTTGTGAAGAAGAATATTGTTGCTCATTTTATTTACGAACAAAAAATTAATGCTATTTGCAAGAAAATAAGGATACGCAAACTAAGAAAACATCTAACTTCTAACGGAATAGGGTTAAATATTGATGATAATATTTCAGAAATATTATCATCAATGTATGAAAATTATAAGCGAGAAACTTTTTCAGCATTTAATGATATCCTTTTTGCAATTCAGACCAGCATAATAGTTAATAATTATGTTGTGAAATCTTGCATTTCAAAAATAAAATCTAATGCAGCTTAAAACTTTAAGAACTCTAATGGGTTTATCAATAAATTTGTTTTTTTAATTTTATTGATAAACCCATTTTTTCTTGTTATTCTAGTAGATAGAAAATATAAAAAGGTGGGTTAGAAATTGATAATCGGTGTAATAACAAATGTTGAAAAGGACAAGGATTTTGAAGTAACCAAGCAGCTTTCAAAAAGTTTAATGTCATTTGGAATTGAATTGTTACTACCAGAAAATACTTCAGCAATATCAGATATAAAATGTTCTCGAATAATAGAGGAGCAATTGATTGATAAATGTGATGCAATTATCTCTTTAGGTGGAGACGGTACTTTCCTAAGAGTAGCAAAAACTGCAAGCAAACACACAAAGCCCATACTTGGGATAAATATAGGACATCTTGGATTTCTAACAGAGGCAGATAAACAGGATATAGATATTGTTGCAAAACAACTTGCTGAAGGAAGGTATACAATCAAAGAGAGAATGCTTCTTGAAGCAAGAATTCTAAACGAATCGAAAAAAACTGAAACAAATATAGCATTAAATGATGTAGTAATATCCAGAGGTTCAATATCAAGAATGATAAATATCAGCATATTGCTAGATGGTCAGAAAATTGATGAATTTCCTGCGGATGGTCTTATAATTTCAACACCCATTGGTTCAACAGCTTATTCGCTTTCCGCTGGAGGACCAATCGTAGAACCTGATATGAAGCTTATTTTAATGACTCCAATCTGTCCGCATACACTACATGCCCGTTCATTGATTTTATCTGGTGAAAGAATTGTAACTGTAGCTGTAGATGATAAAAATCAAAATGAGTGCATTCTAACGTTGGATGGACAGAAAACATTTAAATTAACAGGAACCGATTTGATTGAGATTAAAAAGGCAGATGTCTCGCTTAAGTATATTAAACTTCCTGAAAAAAACTTCTTTGATACAATTAGAAAAAAGCTGTTTTTAAGAAACTAATCAAAAGGGAAGGATAAAAAGCATGCTTTCAAAACTTTTAATTCAAAACGTTGCACTTATAGATAAAGTTGAAATTAATTTTGGTCAAGGTCTAAATATCCTTACTGGTGAAACAGGGGCGGGTAAATCAATTGTTATTGATTCTATAACTGCTGTAATTGGGGGTAGAATATCTAAAGATATTATTCGTAATGGTGAAGACAAAGCAATAATTGAAGCTTTATTTGAAGTTTATGATACTAGCAAAATTAACGAATTAAAAGAGTTAGGGTTTGACATTGATGATAACTCAGTTCTAATAGTAAGAGAATTATATTCAAATGGCAAAAATACCTGCAAAGTTAATGGCAGAATGGTAACGGTAAGCATGCTAAAAATCATGGGAGAAAAGCTGATTGATATTCATGGACAAAATGAAAATCAATCACTTCTAGAAATAAATAATCATATAGAGTTTTTAGATAATTTTATTGGTGATGAAGTTCTTAAAATTAAAAATACATACCGTGATAAGTTAAGGGAATTAAAATCTCTAAACAACGTATGTGCGGAATTATCTGGCAACCCTGAGGAAATTGCAAGAAAAGTAGATATTTTAAAATACCAAATACAAGAGATATCTGAAGCAAAACTCAAAACTGGTGAAGAACAGGAGCTTAATGAATTAAAACTCAAGCTGTCAAATTCTGAAAGAATAAATGCTAATCTAGCCAACTCTTATGAGACTCTAGCTGGTAATGGTATAAACGGCAATTCGGTTTTATCAATGATTAATAATTCTATTCGAGAGATTAATCAAATATCAACATTTGATGAGAAATACTCACATACAGCCAATTCTTTGACTGAAATAGGGTACAATCTTCAGGAAATATCAAGAGATATAAGAACATGGCGTGACGAGATTGAAAATAATCCTGAAAAGTTGGCATATATAGAAGAAAGGTTGGACATTATAACCAGACTAAAAAGGAAGTATAGGAAAAGTGTAGAAGAAATCATGCGTTATAACAGTGTTTTACAAACTGAGTTAGAAGATATTTCTAATATAGAAGAACGTTATAAAAAAATTACGGAAGAAATTATTTCATTAAACAAAGAACTTTATGAACTATCTAAAGCAATATCGAAAATTAGAACTGATAATGGTTGTCTTCTTTCAGAAAAAATTATTGAAGAACTACATGATCTTGAAATGAAGAATACGAGCTTTATTACTAAAATAGATTTTGATGAATCTCAAGACAATAGAGGATTGTATAAATTCGATAAGAATGGTCTTGATGATGTGGAATTCTATATTTCACCTAATACAGGAGAAGCTTTAAAACCACTGAACAAAATTGCTTCAGGTGGTGAAATGTCAAGAATAATGCTTGCTATAAAAACTATTCTAGCAAAAGTTGATAATAAACCAACCTTGATATTCGATGAAATTGATTCAGGAATCAGTGGAAAAACTGCATATTCAGTAGCTGAAAAACTTGCTTACATATCATGTGATCATCAAGCAATTTGTGTAACACACCTTGCACAAATTGCTTCAATGGCAGATTCTCATTTTGTGATAGAAAAGCAAATTGATTCAGGTAAGACTAAAACATTCTTGCGACTTGTATCAGGAGAAGAGAGAGAGAAAGAAATAGCAAAAATAGCCGGAACTTCAAATATAACTGAAACAACATTAAAACATGCAAGAGAGCTTATTGACACATCAACAAAAAGAAAAAAAATCATTAGAGGTTAAGGTTGTTGAAACGAATTTACGGGAACCATATTATGAATAAAAAATAATCAGGCAAAAACTCAGTAACGCTTAAAAGCCTACTGAGTTTTTATGTTATAACCATATTCTTGTTATTAGAATACTGATTCATGCATACTTATAATAGGAATAGTATATTGGAGTGATTATTTTGTGTGGAATTGTTGGTTGGATTGATTGGGATACAAATTTAATGAATTGTGAAAATACGATATTAAAAATGACAAGGCTTCTTAATAAAAGAGGACCTGATGCTGAGGGAATATGGTCATGTGAATATGCATTGATTGGACATAGACGCCTTAGTGTAGTTGATCCTGAAGGTGGAGTCCAACCAATGATAAAAGATATCAACAATAATAAATATATAATTACATATAACGGTGAATTATATAATACTAATGAATTAAGGAACGAGCTTATGGAGAAAGGGTATAGATTCATTTCTAAATCTGATACTGAAGTACTTTTGGTTTCATATATAGAATGGAAAGAGCAATGCGTAGATAGGCTAAATGGAATATTTGCTTTTGGGATCTGGGATCAAAATAATCAAACGCTATTTTTGGCACGTGATAGAGCGGGAGTAAAGCCATTATTTTATAGTGAGATTTCAACTGGTCTTATTTTCGCTTCAGAAATAAAATCAATTCTTGCTCATCCTGCTATACAACCCGAAATAGACATTAATGGGATTTCCGAACTATTTTTGATTGGACCAGCACGTACACCAGGTTCTGGCGTGTTTAAAAATATTTATGAATTAAAACCTGGATATTCAATGATATTGTCAAGAAAAGGAATCAAAATAAATAAATACTGGGATTTTACTAATCAACAACACATTGATGATGTCCCAACAACTCTTATAACAATAAAAGAATTGCTAAGAAATGCAATAACTCGACAGCTTACGGCAGATGTGCCTGTTTGTACTTTCTTGTCGGGCGGTCTGGATTCAAGTGCTATTACAGCTTTTGCGGCAAATGAATTTAACAAGAGTGGTAATCAATTACATACATTCTCTATAAACTACAAGGATAATGATAAATATTTTTCACCTAATTCATTTGAGCCAGATTCGGATGCAGAATGGATTGAAACTGTCTCTAAAATTTACAAAACTCAGCATCATTATATTACAATAGATACTCCACAATTGTACGAAGCACTGGATGATGCTTTGTTTGCTAGAGATCTTCCCGGAATGGTAGATATAGATTCATCATTATATCTTTTTTGTAAAGAAGTTAAAAAGTATGCAACAGTTGCTTTGTCCGGCGAGTGTGCGGATGAAATATTTGGAGGATATCCCTGGTTTACAAATGACGAATTAATCAGTTCTAATACATTTCCATGGTCAAGAAACATTATACTAAGAAAAAATTTAATGGCTCCATATTTGCGTGAAAAAATTAAAATGGATGAATATATCGACGCAAGATATAAAGAGACATTGGCAGACGTGCCTGATACAGCAGGGGAGGAACCAACTGAAGCAAAAATGAAGCAAATATTCTATCTGAATCTGAAATGGTTTATGACAACTTTACTTGATAGAAAAGATAGAATGAGTATGGCAACAGGGCTAGAAGTAAGAGTACCATTTTGTGATCATAGATTAATGGAATATGTCTGGAATATTCCGTGGAGAATAAAGTATTTAAATAATAGAGAAAAGGGTTTGCTTAGGCAGGCTTTAAGGGGAGTATTACCAAATAGTATTATTGAACGTAAGAAAAGCCCTTATCCAAAAACACATAATCCTTCCTACTTGAGGGCAGTTAGTAAAGCATTAAAGCTAATAATGGAAGATAATAGTATGCCAATACATTCATTGGTTGATAAAGGATATTTATTACATATGCTCAAAAATGACACATTTGAAATAGATAATCCATGGTTTGGTCAATTGATGAATCTTCCTCAGCTTTATGCTTATCTTATTCAGATTAATCAATGGATGCTAAAATATAAAGTAAAACTAATCATTTAGTTGATGTTTTATAAAGAAAAATATAGTATAATTAAATAGTGTAAATTATTAGAAATAATGAGGATTACATAAGAAAGAAGGGAATATAGTATGAAAAGATATCTAAGTTATATACTCATATTATTGTTTATCTCTTTTTCATTATTAACAGGTTGCTCATCATCTTATGGCGATCTGAGAGAAGCAAACGATAAAAAATACGAGCGAGAAACCAAGGTGAAAGTCGACAATCCATTTGATAATCATATGATTAAAACACCTAAAAGAATAATTAATAAACCGCTAACTGGTTTTAGCGAAGTTGCAAATTATATAAAAGCAAACAATAAATTGCCAAGCAATTTCATTACAAAAGCAAAAGCTAAAAAATTAGGTTGGAATTCACAAAAAGGTAATCTTGCTAAAGTCGCTCCTGGAAAAAGCATCGGCGGAGACGTTTTTACAAACAGAGAAAAAGTATTACCTATTAAAACTGGAAGAATTTGGCACGAAGCTGATATTGATTACAAGTCTGGATTTAGAAATTCGAAAAGAATCCTGTATTCAAATGATGGATTAATTTATAGAACAACTGACCATTATAAAACCTTTCAAAAGATATATTAAATAAGGAGAATCACAATGAAAAAGATTATTTTAGATGGAAGCAAAATTACGAGTAAAAAAATACTACATAATATGCTAAAAACAGAACTTAAGCTGCCAGATTATTATGGCGAAAATCTCGACGCTCTGTGGGACGTTTTAAGCGAAGAAATGGAAGACCCCTTAGTGATTATATGGCAAGATTTTAGCGTATCCAAAAAATATTTAGGCGATTACGCAGAAAAAGTAATTGAACTATTTGAAGATGCCCAAAATGAATTTGAAGGGTTTTCATATGAATTAAAATAAGAGAAATATCGATTTGAAACTTTATTGGTCAAGTAATAACCGGGTTGCAAAGATGTCTAATGACACAATAGTATATTTATTAAAGTTTGTGTAACATCTATATTCTTAAATTAAAGAACATGGTTTTGTGTCATAGAATATGTGACGCAATACCATGTTCTTTTTAACAATGCGACACAAAAGTATAGTCTTTATTTTAGTTTTTTATAGATTCATAGTTGTTCTCAATGTTGTGGATAAGATTGTAAATAAGAATAATTAATGATACTATGGTAAAGTAAAAATACCCACACTTTATAGCTAGTCTAGTAATTATATGAAATTTTGAATATTAGAAGAGTTTTGCAGAAAGTAAGTTTGTGGATAGGAATTGTAATAGAAAATTATTCAAAGATAAAAAATATTTTAGCTATATCAATAGCTTCAGAGGAGAAAGCTATTGATGTTATTATAAATATTTTAAGTTCATTAAATAATGATTCAATATATTATATGAAAGGTATTGAAATTTCGACTTAAGCTCATGTAGGCTTTATGAGAGCTTGCAGTGTAATATATTTAATAAGGATTTTGAGATTATGATTGATAATGATTTTAAAAAATCTGAACAAGGTGCTGATTCTGCTTGGAAAGGCTTTACTTCCCAATCACTTTATATACTATTTCGTATAATAAATGCTGATGACAATTTTGATTATTATCCGGAAAAACTTGAAGATTTAATGATTATGAGAGATAAGGATATAGTTGAAATTGTGCAAGTTAAGGATTATTCAAGTGATTTAACAATTTCTGATTTAGATGCTTCTACGAAAAGTGAAGGACTTTTTCGGCGAGCATTAAGTCTTAAAAAGAACGAGCAACAACTTTTAACCATTCGAGTGGTATACTTTGGAACATTAGGGTATGAATTATCCGAGCTAGAAAAGGGCAATATCGAAATAACCAAATTAGTCACAAAGAAACTATGCGATAAGTATGGTTTCTTAAAAGAAGATGCAAAGTGGTTATTGTCACGTTTACAATTTCAAAAAGTTACTCAAAATCAGTTAGAAAGTGCTATTTCTGAAAAAGTAGAAGGATATGCTCCAACTATGATTGCACCTCATTTAGCAAAGGATTTATTAGCATATTATATTTTTAAGCTTTCAAAATCAAAAGGAAAAACATCAAGAAATGATTGGCAAGAAAAAATTTTTCAAATTGGAAATGATATGGCATCATTTGATGGCTATTCTCGAGAATATGGTGGTTCTCTTATCCGGCTATCAGATATTATCGTTCAAGAAGATAAGGCTAAACTTGATAAAGAATTTCGACAAGGTGTTTCTACTCGTCCTGAGCATATATATAACAGATTAGATTTAGAACGTAAAACATGGCTTGAAAAAATTAAAATGTATTTTTGTGATAGCAATTCAGTAGTTATTAAAGGTGCATCTGGTCAAGGTAAGACAGCTTTATGCTATCGTTATTTATACAATGAATACGCCCCTGAATGTGTTTTTTTAATAAGAGCAATAAAAGACCAGACTCAAGCAGAAAATTTAGTAAAAGCAATTGTTGGATTATCGAAACACTATTTTAACAATATTATTATGTATATTGATGTTAATCCAGGAGAGGCCTATTGGACTTGGGTACTCCGCGAGGCACAAGCAAGATCTCTAAAGTTAAAAATACTTGTGTCTATTCGAGAAGAAGATTTTAAATTATCTAATGTAGATACAAGCTTAGTTTCCCCTAAAATAATTGATGTTTGTATGGAAAAGGATGAAGCTAATCGGCTTTATGATATATTAACTTCATCCGATGCACATCCAATATTTCGTACTTTTGCAGATGCATGGAATGCCTTTGGAGAATTTGGTCCATTATTAGAATTTATATTTTTGCTAAAAAACAATGAAACATTAAAACAGCGATTAGAAACACAAATCAGAAAAATAATATATGATGCAGGAACAGAATCAGAAGAGTGGTTATCACTTCTGCGGCTAGTTTGTTATGCCAGCCAATATGGATGTCCGTCACTCATTGCAGATATAAGAAATAATAAAGTATGCAGTAATTTATTTGCAGCATTAGATAGGATGAATGCGGAATATCTAATTCGGAATTCAGCAGATGGAAGATATTTAGAGGCATTGCATCCAATTAGAGCTAACATACTCTATAATATTCTTAAAGATATAGTAGTTTATCCAGAATCTGAATTATTAGTAAGTTGTGTATCATGCTCTGAAAAATACTATGTTAGAATACTATTACTTAATTATTTTATAGAACATGATCCTGATGATAGTATCGTCGCTCAACTTGCAAAAATACCATACAAAGACTGGGAAGGATATTCAGGAGCAATAGATGCAATGATATGGCTTGATGTACGAAGCTTTATTAATAAAAACATTTCAACTTTTGATTGGTTAGTAAAAGAAAAAGGAAGAGGATGGAGTTGCTTTATACCTTTAGATGTTTCAGGACTTATACGACCCAATGAAACAATATTTGAAAGAATGGATGATAATATAAATTCTAAAATCTTAGAAGAAGCTTCGAGAATAAAGTCAATGTTTACGTCTTTATCTATAGATTATCATTTTTGTGATCTTTGGCTGCACGCATCAACTATTCCATATGACATGCCGACTTACGATATAGAGTGGATGCATTTGGGTTACTCTTTATTTTGGATGAGCAAAAGAGGGAAACTTATTAATTTATTTTTCGAAATTGAAAAGATTAAAGAATGTATGAAAGTGGGAACGATTGAATATAAAGCTGCTGCTTTACAGGGCTTTTATAGCCAGCGTTATGACATTGTATATAATGAATGTGCTGAAATATTAATAAACAGAATAATTTCTGATTACAAAGTTATTTATTTTAATGAAGACGAATCATGTGTAAGATGCGGATTTGTTCCGCCAATTTTATCAGAAAATAATAATCAAGAAGTACAACAGAATTTTAATCATTACTGGACAATGAAAATGGTAGATATCTTTTCACGCATATATCCGACTAAATCTTTTATAGAAGTAAATTTAATTGGTATTGATTTACTAGGTGATTTAGGAATTGAATCTTTAGATTCCAGTAAGAATATACCATTGGAAAACAGACCAGATAAATGGATTACAAGAATAAATACCTGGTGTATGAATTTAATTGAGTTCAAATATCGTCCTAATAACTGGATTGAATTTATAGATAATATAATAAACGTTAGAAAAGTTGTAGCCGATGCTTTCGCGGGTTTAATTAAGGAAATTGATACTTTGTATAAAAAAGGATACATAAAAGATACTAATACAATTAAAGATATTTTTGCTTTGGGAAATAAGCTTCTGCATAGTGAGCTTTTTCTACCAGCAATTTGCGTTGATAAATTTGGAATGTATGGAGAGAGTAATAATTTAGATAACATGCTGAAAGCCTCTATCAATCTATCAATATACGAAACATCAGAATTTCGTAAGGCAATTAGCAATATTATTAGTTCAGTTCAAACTTTTGCAACTCAATTCAGCGATGTCCTTGTAGCACGTAGAAATGAATTGGAAATGACTTATGATAGTAAAGTCCGCTTATCAGAATTTAATATCTATTCAGCAACAAAGTCATATTTAATTATGCAGAGGGAGTTTGATAAGCTGTTTTCACCATATGTTGGTTCAGATTATCAAATTTTTGTAATTTCAGAAAAAGATATTTATCTCACACTACTGGGAGTTTGGAATGAGGTAATACGTACGCCAATTCGTATGATACGGCCTCTTAGTTACGATATTAAAACTAAAAACAGAAAATTGAATGAAATATTAATAAAAAATTTAAAAAGTTTCGTCAATTCTGAGATTCCAAATATACGCTTTGTAGAAATAGAAAATCATCTAAATAAAACTCAATATTTTCTTTATGATTGCAATTTATTAGATGAAGTACCAATTCAAGAACTTTTTCAGAAATTCTGTCTAACTTTAAGAAATGTCTTCAAATCGGCAGAAACATATAACTGCTATAGATGCTATTTAGAAACGTATTGGCCTAAAATGATTATTGTTTTTATGTGTGGAAACAACATCATTAGTGCTTTTTTAATACCAATATATAAGTTGTTTGATATTCCTGAAACTGAAATATCTAATACACTTTTACCAGAGTTGCTGTCAGATGAAACATATACGAAATTATTGCATATAACTGAAAAATCTATTATATCAAGAAAATGTGTCGAAGAAGTAGGCAAAATTAGACTTTTACTACTTCATTACAATGCAGTAGTAAATACAATTACAGAAAATCAAGTGACAATAAAAGTTGCGGGAATTGAACATTGGTTTATTGAGTTTTGTGAAAGATTAAACATTGATGAAAATGTTTTAAGTAAGTTTATCACTTATTGTGGCTCACTTGCGGGTACAAATGATGGAAATATAATAAGTGCAATCAATACATTGACCGAGTGCTTTGAGCATATGTCGAACATATCAGAACGTTTGAATAATTTTGAACCTATTAATGATATTATAGAATCACTTCAAACGGCAATGGTTTGTATTTTATTTTTATCAAATTATTTGTAGCAATAACAAGGTTTTAAGTGGGATTATCCACATCTTATATCATCTTCAATTGATAAATAATGTTATGTTAGTGTCCAATAGGGGGGATATTTAATTGATAAATGAAGCGTTCTGTACTGAGTTAAATAAAGTTATTGATGTTGATACAGCACACGATTTATATTTTGATGAAAACAGTCTTTACTTCTATATGAGACAATTAAATTTTTGTTGTCCAGATCCAATATGTAGAAGAGTACTATTCTCTGTTAATGTGTATAAACAAGATGGTTATAAAAAATCTCCACATTTTAGAATTGAAAAAGAACTGGGACATGTTGATGGATGTGAATATAAAACGGATATGCTGAGGACTGATAGTAACAATAGTAATAGAAAAAATATAGAAGACTATAAAAGAGTTAGAATTCCGCAGGTCCTTATTCTAGATATTAGAAAAAGCATAGTTGCAGATGATTATAGAACAGCTAATATGCTCGGTAAAAAAGAAATAATTGACAGCCCCTCAATTAATATTGAAACCCAAAATAAAGGAGTAGTTTGTACGACATCTTTTCAGAGCATAGTAAATTCGTTTATCAAACTCAGGACTGAAGACAAAGCAAAAGGTATTTTTTTATCCATAGAAGGAGTAAAAAAGACTTATTCAACATATTTTAAGAAAATTGAATTCTTTAAAGATGGAGAAAAATTTATTTTTTATGGAGATGCTAAATTAAAAAAATATGGTGAGAATTACTCTATAAAATTTAATAGGTGGGTTGACGAAAAATACATTCTGATCTACATTACATCAGATATTATTCAAAAGTTTTATAATAAGAAACAATTTATCTTAGATGCAAATAATCTTTTAGGAAAAACGATAGAGTGCTTTTTTATCGGAAGTTATCCTTTGCTGGAAATAGGCTCAAAAGGTGAAAAATCTTGGGAGTATTATAACGTTAATATTAACAACCTAAAGTATATATCAATAAGAGAAAAATTAGCTAAATAAAATGTATAGGAATGTGATATGGCAATATGGGATATAAGAACATTGGAATTAACAAAATCATTTAGTGCTTACTGTTAAACCTTATTATTAATTAAAGTGAAATAGCCGATTTAGTTAAATAACTTATAAAGCATTTCTGTAACAAAAGAGTAACAATATAAAAAATGTTACTCTTTTGTTATATTGCACCTTTTATTGTCAAATAATAATTCTGACACAACAATCTATTAATATAAAGGAATCCGCTAAATGTATCAACCAATTAATATAAAAAGAAGCACAAAATATGGAAATAATTACTGGGAAGCTCATAGCCCTAAATTAAACAGAAATGTTAGATTATTCAGTGATCTCGAGTATGACCATTGGATATTAATTGAAACAGATCCTAAAGTAAAATCTTTTTGTGAACAGCCTCTCTGTATTGAATATATTCTAGATGGGAAGCTGATTAGCTCTATTATTGATATGTGGGTATTGTATACTGATAATACTGAACATTTTATTGAAGTTAAATATTCTTCTGAATTGAATATTAATAATCCTAAATCATGTCGTTCTATTAGCCAAACTTCTGTTCAAAGGCTTTGGTGTGAAAAAAATAATTTTAGATATGTGATAAAAACAGAAAAGGACATTAGAAGCAATGAAATATATATTGAGAATATGAGAACGATGCTCCCATATCTACGAACAATTAATCAACCTATAGAAACTGACAGAGCAAGAATTTTGAAAATAATTCAAAATTCGAGGGTTACTATTGCTGAAATAGAAAGTAGCTTATTAGATATACCAGTAGATAGAATAAGAGAGGCTATATATCATCTAATATACAAAGGGATAGTTATTACAAATCTGGATAAAATACCTTTAAGTAATAAAATGGAGGTTTGGATAAATGGCGGGGAATAGGTTAATTGAAAACCTTAATATTGATCCGTATTATCTAAATACATCTAATTGGCCAATAGTATTGGCGGATAATATGCCACCTGATGATAAAGCATTATTTTTCAAGAGAAAAAAAGCTATTGATTTGTACATGAATGGATCTCTAAAAATTAAAGAGATTGGCGAAGAAACTAGCTATTCAGTTCAAGAAATAAGAAGATTAGTTAAGCGTTGTCTTGAGCTTGCTGAAGATGGTTCTATATGGGGGTATAGAGCACTAATACCTAACAAAAGAATAAACTCTTACGAACGAAAGGACTTCTATAAGAATACCAATAAGATGACTGGATTATTTAGTCTACTGATGGATACGTACCCTATCGTAAAGGAGAAGATTGATTCACTATTCTTAAATAACAACAAAGATATTATTTCTGAACCAGTAATTAGAATAAAATATCTTCACAAGGCATTTCTTGATCAATGCCGCTTTGCTGGATTAAAGCCTAATGACTATCCTTTCAATACAAGAGATTTGGGTAGAAGATCTCTATATAGATATATAAATAAACTATCGAATATTTATTTTCTAGAATCAGCGAAGAGAGAGGGAGAGAATGTTTCAACACATATTAAAACAACTGGAATAGGTAAAATGAATAGACCAATGATAATTCGACCTTTTGAACGAGTTGAATTTGATGGTCATCGTATCGATGCGATATTTTCTATCACATATGAAACTACTGAAGGAGATGAGACAACCGAAGTATTAGAACGAATTTGGTTACTCGCAATTATAGATGTCGCAACTAGGACTATTCTAGGTTATCACTTATGTTTAAATAGAGAGTATGCTGCAAGTGATGTCTTACACTGTATTCGTAATGCAACCATACCAAAACAATTGAAAAGTTTGACTATACCTGCACTACAATATCCCGAAAACGGGGGATTTACTTCGATAGCTATACCTGAAACTGAATGGGCTATTTGGGACGAATTCTGTTATGATAATGGTAAAGCAAACCTTTCAGATATTGTTCGGGACCGCCTAACTCAATTCATTGGTTGTTCTATAAATGCTGGTCCAGTTAAAACTCCTACCCGTAGAAGCTTAATAGAACGTTTCTTTGGCATTCTTGAAGAAAATGGTTACCATAGGTTACCCAATACAACTGGAAGTAATCCGAAAGATCCGCGTAGAAAGAATCCTGAAGAAAAAGCTATTAAATACAATATATCATTTGAGCATCTCGAGGAACTAACTGAAGTTTTAATTGCTAATTATAATAATACTCCTAATGATGGTATAAATAATTTAAGCCCTTTAGAAGTAATGCAACAACGAATATCTAGGGGATTAATACCAAGAACAATACCTTTAGAAAACAGGAATGATTTATCTTTTTTTACTCTTCAAACTCAGAGAGTTATCAAAGGTGGTATTTCTGAAGGGAAAAGACCCTATTTATATTATGAAGGAGTAGTGTACCGTAATGACGTATTAGCACGAAGTCCGAATCTTATTGGTATCAAGCTAGATATACTTGTAAATATTGATGATCTTAGGGCTATTAGGGCGTTTTTGCCTGATGGAAGTGAATTTGGCTTACTAACTGCAACAGGGAAGTGGGGGGTTAAACCACATTCACTTAATACTCGTAAACATATTAATAAATTAAGAATAGACAAACTAATACATTTTACATCTACGGATGACCCAATAGAAATTTACAATAATTTTTTGCAGAGCAAAGCGAAGAATAGTAAAGTTCACCGTAATCGTTTGGCTAGTCTTAATAATCAGAAACAAGAAGTTTATTGTAATAATCAAAAAACCAAAAACGACAATCAAGATGATTTAAAAGTAAATAAAATTAGGGAGCTAAAAAACTGTGGTCATAAGTTATGTGAGCACAAGCTAGATGAGTTAAAGGATTTTAAGACAATAGTTTATTAATTTTTTTAAAAGGTGAGAGTAAAATGGATGATGAAAGAAGGAGACCATTTATCCCTAAAGATAGCCATCCGATTGAAACAGGGAGGTATGTTATACCAACGAATGAAATATTCAATCTTTACACTGAGATAACAAAATGGATCAAAAATAGAGCTCCTGGAGGGATTATTTATGGGAGACCAAGACTAGGAAAAACGCGAGCAATTGAATATTTAAAACGTATTATTTCAGTAAACTATGACTCTAAGTTGCCTATTTATACAATTGCATGCAGGCAGTATAAGAATCCTAATGAAGGAGTATTTTTTGAGGATTTATTACGGGATGTTAAACATGCATTACATTCAAGTGGAAAGTCAAATATAAAAAGGGATAGGCTAACGAAATTTTTAATTGAAAGAACAGAATCTTCGGGAACAAATAGAGTTATAATGTTTATTGACGATGCTCAAAGATTGTTTGAAATACAATATGGTTGGTTAATGGATATTTACAACGAATTAGATAATTATGGAATAAGTCTTACAGTTATATTAGTCGGTCAAGAGGAATTAATTCATCAAAGGAGTGCATTCATTCATGCTAAAAAGGCTCAAATCATTGGACGTTTTATGGTACACGAATATAAATTTACTGGTTTAAAGAATTCTGGGGATATACAAACTTGTCTAAAAGGCTATGATGCTGATTCAGAGTATCCAACAAACAGTGGTTGGTCATTTACTAGATACTATTTCCCGGATTCTTTCTGTGAAGGAAAGCGGTTAGAGTCTTGTGCTGAAGATGTATACGACGCTTTTAAAAATCTGAGACAAGAAGTTGGACAATTAAAGAATACATTTGAAATACCTATGCAATACTTGACTTTAACAATTGAATACGCATTACGCTCATTTGGAGTTAGCGGTGAAAATGTTGAATGGTTGTCAAAATCTCATTGGAAAGATGCAATACTAAATTCTGGCTATCTAGAAGCAGAAGCACAGCAATCATCTATGAACTAAGGAAAAAGATATGATAAATTCTGACAATTCTTTGCATTCAAATATTTCTTATACATGGAGAAAATTATGGATACATGATTACGAATCTCCATGGGGAATCTTACAAAAGTTCCAATTTGCTAATTCTGCTTCGTATAATGATATACTTAATATATTTAGTATAAGTCGACTTGAAGATAAAATTAAATGTAATTCATGGTCAGACAGGGATAAAGATTTGACTAATCTTAGTAGATTAGATGGTGAGCAGTTAATAAATATTCTTGGGGTTAATATTAAAAAAGAAAACAATAAAAACATAATAGCTTTGATTGACAAGCTTTCTGATGTATATTTAAAATGTCATATTATTAACATAGATAGAATTATAACAAAGTATATTAGAAGTCAATTAACTTACTGTCCTGAATGTATTAAGGATGGTTATCATAGCATTTTCCATCAAGTTACACTAATTAATAAATGTCCATTTCATTTGATAGATTTAATTTCTGTTTGTCCTAATTGTAATGCTAGGATTGATTATAAAATTTGTGATAAATCTTTTTTGGAACCTTTTAGATGTATATGCGGATATTGGTTTTTAAGTAATAATACAATTAAAAATTTTGTCACAAGGTGGGGGATAGAGCCTAGAACTGAAATAATCATGCCTGAACTGAATTTATGGTTAAATTTAAGCGAAGAACAAAAAAAAATATCAAGAAACATATATTTCAATAGTAGACTAGATAAGACGCAACATAATTACTTAATTAGCGAAATATTAACGCTCATGAATATATTAGAATTCTCGGAAGACAAAAAATATTACAAAACAACATATACATCTTTAACTAAGGATAAGTTATCCAGTAAAGAGCTGGAAAATTTTCCGATAGTAAGTTTGGCTGAGAAAGAGGAAGAAATATTTTTGTCTTCCTGCAAAACGTATAGTAGCATTTTAAGGTACATTAGAAAAAAATTATTGCATAAACATAAAACATGTATTAAAAGCCTAACAATAAGAAAGTATGTAAATAATCTTAGCGACATTATAGTGTGTCCATATGCATATGCCTATACAATGCTAAGAAAAAATCTAGAAAACCTATATAGGATTTCAGATGTTGATAACAAAGATAATACTAGATATTGGAAGAAAAACTATAAATATTTTTCTATAAGTTTTTACGATCATATCTTAGAAGACTATATAAAAAGTGGCTATATAACTAATTCAAAAGAAATCTTTCACGAGGTGGATAATCTAACTTGGATAATGGATAAGGTTTTGGGATTGTTTATTATTAATTATTATAATTATATATTAAGAAATGCGACATTATTATTGAGCAAAGGTATAGTAAACTCTATTGAAATGGATTATGAATTGATGCCAAATTTTTATTTTAAAGTTAATGACAATAAAAGCAATATAGAATGTCATTGTTGGAGTGAACCTGTTGAGCAAGAAGTTGATTATGAATGTCCATTTTCATCTATTAAAAAGAGAAGAAAAGATAAATTAGATTTAAATTTTAAGTATTTTGCAATACCAGAATATCGTAAAAAATCGAAATAATATAAGGAGTACTAAAAAATCATGACACAAAAATATGCCCTTTAAATTCATTAAGCATAGTTTTGTGTCACGATTTATAATTAAAAAAATCAATCAAAGTATACGTATGTCATATAAAGACATAGTTTTGTGTCATTAGACATTTATGCCATTGATATTGAATTAAAGAGGGTATAAAGTACATATATCTATTCTGTAAAGAAAACTTTTTAGAATAGATATATGTACTAAAATTAAAGTGGAGGTTAAAACATCCACTTTATTAAGAGCTAACTTTCTTCTTGATAATATAAAATAAGTTTAAGATCATTATTTTTATAAAATTGAATATCTTTAATTTTATAAACACTTTTTTGTGATAACTTATTAAAAAATTCAGATATAGTTTTTTCATATATACTATAAGTTAATCCATTTTTTGAACCAGTTTGTTGTTGTATACTAGGTTTTATGGTTGTATTTTCTATAACATATGGGTGATTTTGAAACTGTACTGTTACTTTTGAATTCTTACAATTTTTATCCCAATTATCTATAATAACTTTTGGTGCTACTTCATCTCCAACTCGTCCATATCTTGCTATATTAACTTCTTTTAAAAAATTTTCCGAATATAGATTAGTAGGGTGAGGATTTGTATCTGTAAGAGTTGGTTTTGTTAACCAATAAAAGGTTAAAACACAAAATACTGCAATACTTAACAGATATATTATAAATTTATTTTTTTTAAAAGTATTTTTTACATTTAATTTCATGTTAATTCTCCTTAGTAATTTAAATATCTTAATATAATATATAGTAAGTGATAGATTATATCAATATTATTGTTCTTTTACGTAAAATATTTACTCTTTAAATCAAAACATAGTATAATTACACGTAGATATTTTTATTTGAGGAGTCTTATATGGCAATAAATAGTAATACTAAAAAAATTGATGAGCTTCGTTATCGTTTATCAGAACTCCCAGATTTTATTTTTAATTTCGTTCAAAGATATATTAAGAATACTACAGCAATTAATACAAAGATTGCATATTGCAAAGACTCAAAAATATTTCTTGAGTTTCTTAAAACTTTACCTAAATTTAAATCGGTAAATACTATTAAAGATTTTACCCTTGATCACATAAAACAATTGGCAAAAATTGACATTGAAGATTATCTTCTTTATCTTGAGAGTTATTCAGTATCTTATACTACACGTACTGGTAAAGATGTGAATCTAATCG
>Ga0209340_1000871_pt1 | contig 26369 bp, 19 predicted proteins | sample EPASupsiteSAE323_FD_187266 | JGI IMG/M metagenome (GOLD analysis project Ga0209340, IMG submission 187266) | Bioremediated contaminated groundwater from EPA Superfund site, New Mexico - Sample SAE3-23 (SPAdes) (version 2) | ecosystem: Environmental > Aquatic > Deep subsurface > Groundwater >... | reverse complement strand
ATCAATGCTACAACAATATCCCTATTGGCAGCATAAGATTGTTTCTTCACGAGAACCAGGTCTCCGTCAAGTATCCCAGCTTCAATCATACTTTCGCCTTTAACCTTTAGCATAAACACATCAGAATTGTGTGTATACTGAACCGGTATAGGAAAAGTATCTTCAATATTCTCTACTGCAAGAATTGGCTGCCCTGCCGTAACTTTTCCTATAATTGGAACATCAACATATTCCCTATATATGTTTGCAGGACTTGATTGTGTCTTTTTTGCAGAATCGCCACCATTTAATACCTTTAGTGCTCTAGTCTTAGTTGCATCTTTTTTAATAAGCCCCTTTTTCTCTAAACGTTGGAGGTAGCCATGAACTGTAGATGTTGACTTCAAGCCAACCGCCTGGCATATTTCCCTAACAGAGGGTGGATAGCCCTTTTCCTGTATTTCTTTATCTAAAAAATCAAGAATCATTTTTTGCTTATCGCTAACTTTATCTCCCAATATTCTCACCTCAATATATTGATTACATGTGTATTATAACATACCATTAATTGCAATGCAAACATTTGTTCTTTTTTCTCAGAGTGGATCTTGTAGCTTTAAAATATTATGGAAAGAACGTTATAACCAGCTAAGCAACTATCTACAGAAACAGCCTCCTCCAATGAATTCCCTTACGATTGAAGTTATGGGAATATCCTGAGTATCAACAGGCAAAAAATAACTTAAGAAGTTAAGAAGCCTTTTTGCTTCAGAATATTCAGGTTGGGATTCATCTATTACATTTAGTAATGGCTCTGCATATGTTTTCAATACACTAAGTTCAAATATTAATGCAGAATTGAGCATTACATCCGCTTCTTCTTGGAATGGAAATATATTGCTTTCTTCTCCTCTCCTAACTGAAGGCCATCTCTTAATTGTTGATAAAGCATCATGATTCCTGTATTGGCTATCTCTTACTATCCTTCTTATTATTCTAGAATCTGTTGTAGGGATACGATTGTGGTCATCAATACTAAGTGATGTCAGGGCACTAACATATATCTTAAACTTATTTTTTTTATCGATTGATGCTGTAAGTTTTTCATTTAATCCATGTATTCCTTCAATGATAACAATCTGATTGTCTTTAATTATTAGTTTAGTACCTTTCTTCTCTCTAGCACCAACCTGAAAATTAAAGACTGGGATTTCAACTTCTTTACCTTCCAGAAGATCTTTTAGATGTTGATTGAACAATTCCACATCTATCGCATCTAGTGATTCAAAGTCATATTCGCCCTTTTCATCTATGGGCGTTTTTTCTCTATCTAGAAAGTAATTGTCAATAGATATCATAACAGGCTTTAAGCAATTAACCCTTAATTGAATAGCAAGCCTCTGTGCAGATGTTGTTTTACCTGAAGACGAAGGTCCGGCAATCAAAACAATCCTCTTATTAGGGTCTTGCGCTATCATATCTGCAACCTGTGCAATCTTCTTTTCATATAAGCCTTCACAGATTCTTATTAAATCTCCAATTTCACCAGCTTGGATTATGTCATTAAGCATTCCGACATTTTCAACTTCCATTATCTTTCCCCATCTTTTGTATTCATTGAAAACATTAAAAAGTTTTTTGTTCTCAATAAAAGCTGGCAATGCTGCAGGCTCTGTTTTCTCTGGAAATCTTAGTATAAATCCTGGTGGATAGTATTTTAACTCAAATATTTTTACATAGCTTGTATCAGGAAGCAGATAACCATAGTAGCAATCTGTCAATCCCCCACATTCATAAAGAGTAATATGTGGCTTTGATCTATGTTCAACTAGGTGAATCAAATCTATTCTGCATTCTTTTTCACATATTTTTCGAGCTTCTTCAATAGTGATTATCTCTCTAATAAATGGCAGCTTTCTTTCAACAATTTCATGCATTCTTTTTTCTATGTTATTTAGTATTTCTGTAGAAAGCATCTCTTTATATTTAAATTCACAGTAAAGACCCTTGCTTAATGAGTGACAAATTGTTACCTTTCCATCAGGATAAAGCTCATGGACAGCAAGGCTCAGAATAAACGCAAGGCTTCGTCTGTAAATTTTCATGCCATCTTCATTTGTCATATCAAGAAATTCTATATTGCATGGTTCTTTTATTTCATAATTTAGACCTTTAATACTGTTGTTTACTCTTGCACCCATTATTGGTGAAATAAAACTATCTTCATGATTTTTACTTAATTCCAACAGAGATGTTCCTTCATTAACCTCAGTTTCATATGCTCCATTAATGTTTATTTTTATCTTTTTTACGCTTTGTTCGCTCATCATGTTCTCCTTCTTTCATAGTTATCTTTTCAGTATAAGTAAATTATATTATAAGTTTTCGAACTATTGTACGTCAAAATATCCTTCTCTAAATTTCGTTATGTAGTCCATACAGTAATCGTCTTTCCCTGAAAGTGCTTCAGACGCATAAATTAAAGACATTAGATTTTTGTCCATTGGATTGATAATTGCAGTGTCAAGCCCTGCAAATATTGCGGCTACGCTGAATGCTTGATTGAGTAGTTTTCTCATCGGCAAGCCATAAGAAATATTACTGAGTCCGCATGTAATATGAGCCTCTGGAATCTCCTTCTTTATTTTTTTCATTGTTTTCAAAGTAATCTGTCCGTTATCCGAATTAGTTGAGATAGGTTTCACCATAGGATCAAAGTATATTTTTTCTGGAGTTATTCCTTTTGCAGAAAATTTATTTGCCATATCAAGCGCTATTTTTAATCTTTTATCAGGGTCATCAGGTATACCCTCATCATTCATACATAAAGCTATTACTGATGCGTTATACTCTGTTACCAACGGCAGGAATGTTTCCCAACGCTCCTTTTCTGCGGTAATAGAATTTATTATTACATTAGAAGTGTTTAGTTGCTTTAAGCCTTCCTTTACTACAATCGGATTTGGTGAATCGATGCACAACGGCACATCTGAAACTGCTCTTATTACATTTATCAACCAAATCATTTTGACAGTTTCTTTATCGACAAACGTTCCACAATTAACATCCAGATAGTTTGCGCCATATTCAATCTGTTTTTTGACTATTTCATGTACTGCACTCTCATTATTTGCTTGAACAGCTTCGTTGATAATCTTTATACTTGAGTTAATCTTTTCACCGATTATAATCATATTATATTTTGCCTCCAGCAATTAGTACTTATTTATGCTAAACCTTCATTTTTCTCCCATGTCAGTATACATTATGTCCAATCAAAATGAAAGAGCGTACTCATGAAAAAAGCCTCTTTATAAAGAGGTTTTTTTCATGAGTATACCTATGACTAAGCCTGTAAGCCGGGTTCTGTATTTGACGATTATCTATCTAGGATGCACATTACTGTGCACCTCCAGCCACCTACCCGGGAAGACGGCGGGCAACCTTAACCTTCCCCTATCAGGTGTTGCTCCAGGTGGGGTTTACATAGCCGGTAAGTCGCCATACCGCTGGTGAGCTCTTACCTCACCTTTCCACCCTTGCATACTAGAGATTACAAGCTAGAAATTAGATATTAACATCTTTTTATCTAACCTCTTACTTCCAACCTCTAATCTCTAGTATGCGGTATCTCTCTGTTGCACTATCCTTAGAGTCACCTCCACCGGGTATTACCCGGCACCCTGCCCTATGGAGCCCGGACTTTCCTCACGTACCCCCTTACGGAATAGTACGCGCAATCATCTGGCTTACTCAATTAGGTAAGTTACATTCTAACACCAGAAACTTTATAAGTCAAATATAATGCGACAGGTAAAATACTCCTGTCGCTCTAAAATCATTATGTACACTTTTAGGTAGAAATCAAGTTCCATTCCTACAATTATCAACTATTTTCTTTATATCCCTAATTATTTGTTCTGAATATTTAGTATGCTCTAAAAGCATATCCTTATCAATTTTATTCTTATCTTCAAAAGCCCTCTCCAACTTTTTGTTATCAGCAGATAATTTATTTATCAGGCTTATTATCTTGTCTATCTTACGCATGTCAACCTTAACTGTGTTCATTTCTTTATACTGTCTTATCTGTTTTTGTTGCTCAATTATTGCCGTTATCTTATTAGGAGCAATTTTTCCACTTTCAATAAGAATCTGCCCTATTTTCTTTTGAGATTTAAGGGCTAAATCAATCTGTTCTCTGGTAATCAATCCAGCATCAACTAGAATATCTCCCAACTTTTTTTGTTCTCTTAATGCATTCTTTATTTCATCTTCTGTTATCAACCCTTTTTCAATCAATACCTCTCCAATTTTATTACCCATCATTGCATCTGATACGTAACTTAAATAGTCTTCATCATATTCTTCAATAGATATCTTGGCAATTTGCTTGTATGGAAGGAATAAATCCTTTAACTCTTTTTCTTCAGATTTTGACCTTAAAATAAATGTCCAAGATAAATAAAATGATTTTGGATCAATTTCATTTAATAAAGGAAGCTGACTCACATTAGTATTTGACTCAACTATATCTCCAAATTCAGATATTTTGAGTAAAAGTTCCAAGGGGTCTTTGCCCATCTGTACAATATTATTTTGAAAGTATATTTCTACTTTGTATATTCTATAAAGTTTATCTACCATTAAGGTTCCTCCTGGAATCTTTGTTTTTTCTAATATTCTTCTTCTAATAAATCTAAAAATCCTGTTAATTCCAGAACAGTTCGAAGTTTGTTACTTGCACCAATCAACGAAAACGGTTTTGATTTAGTAAAGCATAATTTATGAGCTGATAGTAATAACTGCAAGCCAAGTCCATCAATTACTTCAACTATACTGCCATCCAGCGTAACTATGTTGTTTTTTTCAATAAATATTAATAGTTCTTGCTTAATCATTTCAATATTAGAAGCATTAACTTCTTCGGATAGTATATAGATACTGTTTTCAAGAATATTGCTCAAACATATCACCTCTATCAGCAACTTTTTCAAGTACAAAATTTAGACTGTCTCTAATTTGGTAAATTTAAAATACCATTTTTCCCCTTACTAAGTATATTATACACGGTTGTAAAATTAAATTGCAACAACTTATTTGTCCAATATCTATCGCCCCAAACTCAAGGATCCTGTTTGTCCGATATCTACCGCCGCTAATATTCTGTCTTTCTTCCTGGTAAGCATCAAAGATGGACACTATCACTAAGATTTCTACGAAATCAAGTGCCTAGTAGCCAAGCGGCGCTACGACCCTGGATAACGGTTCCTAAAATTTCGGTGAACCAAAGCCTCTCCTCCAAAACTCAAGGATCCTGTTTATCCGATGTCTGCCGCCTCTAATACCTTCTCCTCTTTATCTCTATCAGTATTGTACTTTGATATACTCTCAGCAAGATTCTTAGATTCGCTTGTTACTTCTTCTGCAGATTTGGCGATTTCTTCAGTACCTGTAGAGATTTGAGCCGAAGCGCTACTCACATACTCCATTGCCTTCACAACTTCCGAGCTAGCTGCCGACAATTGTTCTATTGTTGATGCCATACTCTGTGTCAACATACCAATTTTTTCTGAAGATGTTACAATAGTATTTATTTCAGTTGCTTGCTTCGCAATCATTTCCTTAACCTTTTCTAGTTCAGAGCCTGTATTCTGTACTGTATCTTCTATTCGCACTAATGTTACTTCAGTTTCATTGTAAATCAAAGTGCCTCTTTCAAGTTCTACAGCTCCCTCTTTTGCCGTCTGAACTGCTTGATTTACCTGATTTTGAATTAAACCCACTAGCTTCTCAATCTCTTTAGTTGCTTCGCTGCTTTTTTCTGCAAGATTCCTTACTGAATCTGCTACTACCGCAAATCCTCTGCCATGTTCCCCTGCTCTTGCTGCTTCTATTGCAGCATTTAACGCAAGTAAATTTGTTTGTCCCGCAATATCCTCAATTAGATTTACTATCTCTCCAATACCTACAGCAGATTTGCCAAGCTCTTTAATATCTGAAACCAAATTGCCAACAGATTTGTTTATTTTATTCATTCCCTCTTTTGATTTTTTAACAGCTACCATACCGTTATTAGCCGCTTGTATAGAATTAGATGATTCCATTCCAACTTTATCAATAGTTTCATTAACTATATCTGTAAATTTCTGCATATTTTCGAGCAATGTATTCGAACTCATAATATTTTCTTTTACGTCTTGAATATCTTTCGTTATATTTTGAATTCCCGTATCAAGCTCTTCCATAGAACTTAGAGTCTCTTCAGATGAAGCCGATTGACTCTGCGAATTTGAAGCAATTTTATAAGAAACATTCATAATTGTTTCAGTCGAGTTATATATTTTTTCAGATGATGTTCTTATATCATTAAACATAAGTGCCATACTATCTATCAATTGATTTACTTCCCCTGCCACGAGCTCAAACTCATCTCCTGTTTTTATTTCAAGCTTTGTTGTAAAAATATTTTCTTTGCTTTTGTTAACTTCATTCAATTTAGAAATAATATTACCGAGGTTACTCCCGATTTTACGATTTACAATTATTGCAACAATCAACGTTATAATGAATACATTTACGATAACTAAAATTATACTCATCATTAGATCGAAAGATTGCTTTTTTATATCAGCAACACTTATATCCACTCCAACAATTCCTACCACTTTTTTCGAATCGTCAAATATTGGAGCAAAGGCAGACATCCATGTTCCCCATTTATCAGTATACGGTTCTTCTGTTGCTATTGGTAAACCATTAAAAGCAGTAGTCATTTCAGGTTGAATCTCATATTCTTCTCCAATAGCTGCTGGGGCTTCCGGATCACAGTCAATAATAAATTTCAATATGTTTTTATTATCAACAACCAAGGTATACGTATCTTTAGCACCACTCTTTAACGTTAGCTCTTTAAGTTTTTCTTTTATCCCAACATAATTAGCACTTTTCTCTTCGCCCGGTTTAATCTCATTATGAATTTTCCCGTCAATTAGCATTGAAGCACTTTGAGCTATCACAATAAGTCTTTTTTTCATTTGTTCCAAACTGTTTTTGTTTTCTATATAATATAACAGAGAACCTATTAGCATTGTTGATAAAAAGCAAATAACAACAAGCAGTAATCCAAACTTAAACCCTAAGGATTTTTTCCTTACTTTCATTTCTATCTTTTTTTCAGTTTTCATTTTTTACCCCCAAATTAGTATTACAAGCTGTTTTTCTTAATAAATAGATGTAGGAAATAAGGAATCTAAACGAAATGTATTTTTATTGAAATTACTGATATGTATATATATTAATTATATACATATTGCTACAAATTTCAACATATAAATCCTTAAGAATTAAAATGATTGATATTATAAATAAAAAAATATATACTAACCAACAAACAGGATTCTTGGATTCAGTTGGAAGGGTCTTGTCATCGGATAAAAATATAATTTTAAGATATAGGTGATTTTATGCCCTTTGACGGTATTGTATTAAGAGCAGTAACAAATGAACTTGAGTCAACGTTAATAAATGGTAAAATTGAAAAGATATCTCAGCTCTCTAGAGATGATGTTTTGATGAACATCTATTCCAGAGGTAGTAAATATAGGCTAATTTTTTCCGCTAATGCTTCATATCCACGGGTTCATCTAAGTAATACCGAAATAGATAATCCGCCTATTCCTTTTAACTTTTGCATATTGTTGAGAAAGCACCTACTAGGTTCCAAGATTACGCAGTTTTCCCAACCCGGACTTGAACGCATCTTGGAAATAAAATTTGAAGGAACCGACGAAATTGGAGATCCTATAACAAGATTTCTTGTTATAGAAATAATGGGCAAGCACAGCAACATAATCCTATTAAATCATAACCGTAAAATAATTGATGCCATTAAGCATATTGATTCAGAAATAAGCCGTATCAGAGAAATTTTACCTGGCAGAGATTATATTTATCCCAACACTCAGAATAAATTAAGTATTTTTGATACTAAATCTGATAAAAAGATTCGCGAAATATTTTCAGAAAAAGACAGAGACAGTATTCCCAAATCAATCCTGGATTCTTTCTCCGGCTTTAGCCCTTTTGCTTCAAATGAATTTGCCGCAGAAGTGTTCTCTACTATTAATTCTAAAGATTATTCTGATATTGCATCCAAGGTTTTGCTTGAGATTAAGCAAGCTCTTAATTCGAATAGTACAAAGCCTTATATTTCATATACTAAGAACGCTATTCCTTCTGACATACACTGTTTATTTCCCCATCACTTTGATGATACTTCAATCCATAATTATGACAGTATTAGCAAAGCTCTAGATGAATACTATTTGTCAAAATCAGTTAATAATAAAATGTCAAGTAAAAAGGCAGAACTAATTAACTCAGTCAATAAAAGGCTTGAAAAATGTTTAAAGAGAATACAAATTCAAACAAAAAACATTTCAGATTCTTCAGAAAAAGATAATTTCAAGCTCTTTGGCGAGCTTATAACATCCAATCTCTATAGGATTATCGAGGGAATGGAAGAAATAAAAGTAATCAACTACTATGACCCAAATTCTGAGGAAATAGTAATCCCTTTGAATCCAAATATTCCTCCAGCAAACAATGCTCAGTCTTATTACAAAAAGTATTCAAAAATCAAAAAGACCTTTGAATCAGCTACTGTACAGCTTTCTCAACTCGAAAGAGAAAAATACTATTTTGAAAATTTGCTGTTCCAAATTGAAGAGACCAATTACGATTATGAGCTTGGAGAAATCAAAAGCGAGCTTATAAATGAAGGTATTATTAGCAGCGATGTCATTAAAAACAAGAAAATCCCAGTCATTTCAGTCCCTGCTGAATTTATTTCTTCAGATGGGTTCACTATACTGGTAGGCAAAAACAACAGGCAAAATGATTACCTGACATTTAAGACTGCTTCCAGAACTGATATCTGGCTGCACACTAGAAATATTCCCGGTTCTCATGTTGTTATAAGAGCTGAAAAAAAAGAGGTTCCCGAAGCATCATTACTTGAAGCATGCTTATTAGCCGCCTATCATAGTAAAGCACGAACCTCTACTCACGTTCCAGTTGATTATACTTTCGTCAAACATGTAAAAAAACCCGGTGGTGCAAAACCCGGGTTTGTAATATACGAAAACTTCAAAACAATAACTGTTGACCCTCACGTTTCTATAATAGAAAAACTTCAAACTAAGAAAGCAAATCACCATACGCATTTTGAATAATCATCGTATCCGCATGTCCATTTGCAGAAGTAACATCCTGTTACATCATCTACCGTCCCCAGTAACATTTATTACTTCTTGTTTGTAATCTATCATACTATCTCTTTATTTATTAATATTATATTTAACAACGTATTTTTCAATGAGGTTCTCTAATTCTTCCATGTTAATTGGCTTACATAAATAATCATCCATCCCAGACAAAATACATTTTTCCCTATCCCCGTTCATGGCATTTGCAGTTAAAGCAACAATTATAGTATGTTTCTTGTCCCCTTCTAATTCCCTTATCTTCTTAGTGGCTTCATATCCATTCATTATGGGCATCTGACAGTCCATAAAAATAACATTATAATCTTTTTGTGAATTCGCCTCAACTGCTTCTTTTCCATTTGAAGCTAAATCACAATTTAATCCAAAATTCTCAAGTATTTTTACAATTGCTTTTTGATTAATATCGTTATCTTCAACCACCAATATCTTTTTACCTGTTTCAAATAGCATTTCTTTTAAACTATGTTTTGTAATAATATCTTCCTTCGTACTTTTTCCTTCGTCTATAAAATCCTTTTCTTTTCCATATTCATTTTTAAGTAAAGCAGCTAAACAATTTAGTAATTCTTCTTTTTCAATGGGCTTTGATAAAAAAGCATCGTAACTTTTTTCCTTAGCAATATGTGAATCTCCTTTTTGAGCTAAATAAACAAGTATAACAATTAATGTATTGTTTAAAAAAGGATTGTTTTTTACTGTCTCTGCAAATTCATAGGAATCTATTTCATAATTTTGAGCATTAACTAAAACTAAATCACAAGGAGATTTATTAGTTGAAGCTCTAACTAATTCGTCAACTGCTTGAGTTCCATTTTGAGCAAACTCTAGAACTCCACCAACTTCTTCTATATAATCTTTTATTATCATTTGTTCAGTTTTATTAGAACCTACCAGTAAAATACGTTTATCACTTATAATTTCGTAATTTAAATTTGTAACTTTAGAAATATAATTGCTTTTTTCAAAATTACATGTAAAACTGAATTTTGACCCTTCTCCAAAGTTACTGTCTACACTAATATTCCCCTTCATTAAATTAACGAACTTCCTCGATATAGCAAGGCCTAGGCCCGTCCCTCCAAATTCTCTAGTAGTAGCTGCATCAACCTGCGTAAAATAATTAAAAAGTTTCGGAATATCTTCTTTCTTTATTCCGATGCCTGTATCACTAATTTCAAATAACAAAGTACAATCATGCTCATCCTCTTGAATTTTCTTAACACTAATAATAATTTCGCCTTCTTCAGTAAACTTTATTGCGTTACTTATCAAATTGTTTAATACTTGCTTTAACCTTCCTGGATCTCCAATAACTTCAGTAGGTACATTTGAATTAATTAGTGTAAATATCTCAAGTCCTTTATCAATTACTTTTGGTATTAATAATTTTTTTGTGTCATCAACAACTGAACGTATATTAAAGTTTATTTTTTCTAATTCTATTTTACCTGCTTCAACTTTCGAAAAATCTAAAATATCACTTATAATACTTAATAATAACTTTGAAGAGTTCTTAGCGACTTTAATATATTCTATTTGTTCAAAGGTAAGATTTGTCCTGCTGAGTAGTTCTAAAAATCCTAATATTCCATTCATTGGAGTTCTAATCTCGTGAGACATATTTGCAAGGAAATAACTTTTGGCTAAATTAGCAGCCTCTGCATCAATTTTTGCTCTTTCTAGCTCTTCTTGCATTTTCCTTTCTTCCGTAATATCCTCACCAGTACAAACAATATATTCAATATTTCCATTCATATCTTTTTTAGATATTCCTTTAATTCGGAGTAGTCTTTTTGTTCCTTCACCATTTTTTATCCATACTTCTTTTTCTAACTCATCTTCACTATGGAAAAACCTCCAACTTTCTTCACTCAGCTTATTTGCAATTTCTGGAGTAAAAACGTCAAACATATCTTGATACTCTAATTCATCTTTTGTTTTTCCAAAAAAAATTGCATGAGCTTCATTTACTGCTCCATAAGTTGTTACATTCTTTAGCACCCATATCTGTGCAACAGAATTATCTAAAAGCAAGGATTGTTCAGTTAATTTTTTTTGGAGCTTTTTTTCCTTTAAAATTCTTACCCTAACAGATATAAAAGCTTTTAATAGCATTTCAAAAGTTTTAAATGGAATATTTTCCAAAGAAGTTTCTTGGTTTAAATTTTCGAATCCTACAAAACCCCAAATTTCATCCTGTTCTTTTAGTGGAATATAAAAACAACTTTTAACTCCTTCTTTAGTAAGCATTTCCTTTTCCGCAGCTGCTTCACTAGGAAGTTCTTCAACTTTTTCTATTATTACATTTATACTATTCTTTAAATTTCTTATTAGCCAAGGTAACTCGTATGCTACTTCTTCTTGAATTACGCCTCTCTTATCGCATATATTTTTGTGACTCCATTGAGAGTCAATTTTCATAAATATTCCATCTCCATAAAAAAGATATATAAAAATTCTATCAATATTAAAAGATTGTCCAATATATTCAAATACTTTTAATTTTTTCTCGTTATATTTGTCATCATTAATATCTAAGATTTTAGGAAGAATTATATTTATAAGTTCATTCTCTTTTTCGAGTTTATTGTGATTTTTCATTCAAATCCCCCTTACTACACTTCGAAAGTTTCAGTAATAAATAATGTAAGCTCCATCTTTAAATCAATCTCATAAGGTTCTTTTACAAATTCACCATTCTTATCGTATATTACCTTTAATACTGGCCTTGTAGGCATAGAGGTATTCTGCCTTACAACTATACATTTTTCATTATTGTTCAATCTTACTCCACTCCCACATGGATATGCTGCAATATTTACTGCAAACTTTTTTACCATTTCTTCATCAAGGTATGTTCCACTCATTACCCCTAAGCACTCTAATGCTTCATATATGGGCATTACACCATTTCTATCCTTGCCAGAAATTAAATTATCAAATGTATTGCATACTGAAACCAATCTTGCGTATTCGCTAATTTCATTCCCTTTTAATTTAATAGGAAATCCAGTTCCATCAATTCTTTCGTGATGCATAAGCACAATAACTTTTGAAAAAGCATTACAAATATTTTGTTCTCCAAGAAAATCGAATCCAACCTTTGAATGCATATCTTGGATATATTTATCCAATTCTTCTTCTGTTTTTTTCTCTTCAAGCACTTTTCTATCATTTTTGATTTTAGTCTTTCCTATATCATGCAATAAAGCCCCAATTGCAATATCCTTCAATTTCAACATGTTATATCCCATATGAATTCCAATCAAAGTTGAAAGCACACACACATTTATCGAATGTGAATATATATTATCATCGACCGCCCTTATATCTGAAACATTTATCATAACATCTTTATTGCAAAGCACTTCATCAATAATTGAATTTACAGACTTTATGACTGCTGCATTATTAGCAACACCATTTTTACTATAGTCATCCATCATTTCTTTTATTGCGCGCTTGGTCAACTGTTTTGTTTTTTCCGAAATATTTTCCTCTAAAACAATGTCCTTGGATATTTCATCGTCAATAATTACCGAAATAATTCCTCTATCTTTTAATTTTTGAATATAAAAGGGCGTTAATATAACTCCTTCATCAAGTAATATTCTTCCATAATCATCATATACTTGCTTTCCTAGTTTTTCGTTACCTATTAACTTTTCTATATTAATTGAACGCATAGACTTTACCTCCACAACTAGATAAGTTTAAAATTCATATTAAAAATGTTTTCATCATATTTTTCGATTTACTAACTTAGTTTATATTCTTTTTGGTTCTTTTACAAATATTTTTTTAATCGCTAATCTTCAATAATTGAGAAGCAAAGAGACGGCAGACACTCTACCCTACCATTATAAAAAAAGTGGCTTCGCCACATTAAAAGCTCGGGCAGCATTTAACAGTCTAAATCCTTTCGATTACTTTTTGCCCTAAAGGATAACGGATTCTAACCTTCATCCGGAGAAAAGCCGCTCCATCTAAAGCTAAGAATCCTGTTTATGAAATGCTTAACAGGAAAGATTTTTCTAAGGAATGAATCGAACTTTCCTAGCATTATAAAAAATCCCCAGATAGAATTCTTTTGTATAAATTCTATGGGGAATTTATTATTTATAAACTTAACCTCTCTATTTTCCCCTTCCCTCTCTTGAAAAAAAGGAAGATACTCAATCACGATATTTCACAACCATAAGCATTCCATCTCTGATAACTATCTGCACTTCACTAGAAATAAATTCATTACTTATTCCCCTTGGCTGGTCATAAACCAATTCAGCATCTTCAAGTGCATATTTCAGGCCTGTAGTATGTATTCCATTTATCTTTGGAGTAATAGGTAATAGAGATATCCGATCTCCAGGCTCTCCTTCAAGCATTATGTACCTATCTAAAACATGAATTTCGTTGTGCTTATTAATAATTACACCTCTAACTCCTCTTTTCATCAGCCAAATAAGCATGCCAACATTACCAAAGGTATGATCAAATCTTGTTCCAGTGCATCCAATAAGAAGCATTTCCCTGCTGCCACCGAGTTCATAAGCATGCTCAACTGCTAACTGGGTATCTGTCTGATCCTTGTCTCGAGGATAAGTATTTACTTTAACACCTTTGGCCTCATAATATTTTAATGTCTCTTGGTCAATTGAATCACAATCACCAATTATTATGTCTGGTGTTAGTCCTAATTTCTTTGCATGCATGCTTCCACCATCTGCACAAACAATATAATCATCCTCTTTTATTATTTTTGCGATAGCTTCATAATCTTCAATCGTACCGTTTGATATTATTACGGATCTCACTTATGGTACCTCTCATTTTCTTTTATTGTTTTGTAAATCTCGATATATCTTTCATATCTCCCATTATCAATTTTATTATTATTTAGTGCTTCCTTCACACCACAATTGGGTTCAGAAATATGTGTACATCCGGTAAATCTGCATTTGTTCACATTTTCTTGAAATTCAGGATATAAATTCTTCAACTTATCACTAATTATTCTTTCAATACCAAGCGCAGTGAACCCTGGCGTATCAGCAATATAACCTCCGCTTTCAATCTCGAAAAACTCAACATGCCTGGTTGTATGCTTTCCTCGATTAATTTTATTGCTTACATCACCTGTCTTTACTGAAACATTAATATTTAATGCATTAACAATTGTTGATTTTCCAACTCCAGAAGGGCCTGCAAGTATTGATACCTTGTCCTTCATTTTTTCTTTAAGATTATCTATACCTATACCCTTAACAGCTGAAACAAAGAGTGTTTCAAATCCTGCGTTCTCATAACATCGAATTGCCTCAAAACCATTTGGAGATAAATCTATCTTGTTTATACAGATAATAGGCTTTATTCCAATTTCAGCAGCCTTAATAATAAGCTTATCTAATAGCATTAAATCTGGTGCTGGAGATTCTACTGAAAAAACAGTTATCAATTTATCAATATTTGCTACCGGAGGTCTCACTAAGAAGTTTTTTCTCGGCTTAATTTTTTCTATTATTCCTGTTAATTTTTCTTCATCACTTATACTAAATTCAACATAATCGCCAACAGTAGGTATAATCTCATCTTTTCTGAATATGCCTCTTGCTTTACATTCATAAATTTTCGAATCTGCTTTTATATAATAGAATCCACTAATACCCTTTATTATTAGGCCTTCATGCATTATTGGGCCTCCCCGCCGAAATCATCAGCAGTTTCAGACTCCAATTTATCATCAATATAAAATCTTATAACTACGTTTCCAACTGCCGTAACAGGTACAACAACCTGTTTTTCATCTCTGGAATGCATTTCATTCATTACAATCGTTTTGCCATTTTTCCCTTCAACTTCAACCCTCAGCATAAATGTCTTGTTTGCGCCCTTTTCGCTTACATTAATGGAAATGTACTTTGTTGTACCATCTTTATTTGTTGTACTATTTAACTTGTTTACAGTAATATTTATCTTTGTACGATTATTTACTTGTGTATCAGGTGCAATACTCTGGTACAAAACAACCCCTTCCAGTTGAGTAACATCTTTCGATTCAAGAACGCTACCTAAAACTAGTCCACTATCCCTGATTGTCTTTCTTGCATCAGCTTCAGATAAACCGCTAAGCTTAGGTACTTTAATCTTAATATTTTGTGGTCCATCACTAACATATACCTGAACTTCTGAATTTTTTGCTATAGGTACGTTTGCAACAGGACTTTGGCGTATTACTATATTTATAGGCATTTCTGCATTTGGTTCATATATTATCTTGCTTAGTAATCCGTATTTTTGAAGTTCATTCTGAGCTTCTCTATAGCTTATTCCTGTTAAATCGGGAACATTGACTGTTTCTTGTCCCTTGCTAATAACTACCTGTATTTCGCCAGGTGTTTTAATTTCCATATCAGCAACGGGGTCTTGAGATATAATCGTATCATTTAATAATTTTTCATCAAATCTTCTTTCAGATTCTATTAATGAAATATTGTTCTGGCTAAGGAGCTGCTTTGCATCATCTAGCTGCATCCCAACAATATTGGGTGCTTTCATTAACATCTTTTTAGAAAAGAACTTTGAATACAGATAAAATCCGGTTCCTGCCGAAATGATTAATATCAAAATTAATGACGTAATCAAAGCAGAAATCACGGTTAGTTTTTCTTTTTTCTTTTTATTTGTATCCTCAATTGATTCTTGTAATTTACTTGTTATTTCTGGTTTCTTTCCTGTCTGTCTGCCATTTGTTGCTTCAGGAGGCAGGATGATTCTCTGTGTCGGTTGGTCATCCATATTATCATTATTCAATTTCACAAAATCACCATTTGGTAATTTTAGAGCAGAATACAAATCATCAAGCATCTCAACTGCTGACTGATACCTGTTTGACTGATTCTTTTGTACAGCTTTTAAAACAATTGCATTAACACCCGAAGGAATTGAACTATCCATTTCTATAGGCGGAACCATTTCATCTTCGAGATGTTTTAATGCAATTGATACAGGTGTATCTCCATCAAACGGTACTTTCCCTGTAAGCATCTCATAAAGAACTATTCCAAGAGAGTATATATCTGATTTTTCGTCAGTATATCCTCCCCTTGCTTGCTCTGGCGAAAAATAATGAACTGAACCTATTGTATTTCCTGTCACTGTCAAAGTTGAAGATGATACCGCTCTTGCAATACCAAAGTCAGTAACCTTTGCAACCATTTCTTTGGTTAAAATTATATTGTGAGGCTTTATATCCCGATGAACTATATGGTTTTTGTGTGCATGTTCAAGTGCGGAACATATTTGAATTGCTATGTTAATTGCACTTTTCCATGGCAGCTTACCTTTTCCCGTGATATATTCCTTTAAAGTAGCGCCATCAACATATTCCATAACAATATAGTTAATATCCCTGTCATTTCCAACATCATATATTGAAACTATGTTTGGATGCGATAAACTAGCTGCGGCTTGCGATTCTACTTTGAATCTCTCAAGAAACTCCTTGTCACTCGTAAACTCAGGGCGGAGAATTTTTATTGCAACATATCTATTAAGTAAATTGCACTTCGCTTTATAAACAAGTGCCATTCCTCCCCCACCAATTTTCTCAATTAATTGGTATCTATTCCCTAAAATTCTTCCTTCTAATTGCACTATTTATACACCTCTTTATAATTTTATGATTCCTTGCTAACTACAATCACGGTTATATTATCAGTTCCACCTGCCTGATTTGCATACAAAACGAGTTTTTCTGCCGCCTCTTGGGAAGAATCAGAACCTTCAACGGTAGCCTTTATTGTTTCTGAATCTACCATGTTAGTTAGACCGTCTGTGCAGAGAATCAAGGTATCACTTTTATACATTTTTCTAACACATATATCTATTTCAACTATTTCTTCTGTTCCCAATGCCCTTGTAATAATATTTTTTTGCGGATGATTTGCAGCCTCTTCCCTTGTTATAGTGCCACTGCTAACAAGCTCTTCAACGTAGGAGTGGTCTCTAGTAAGCTGATAAAGTATACCCTTTCTAAGTAAGTATATTCTGCTATCTCCAACATGGCCTATGTAAAGACTTTCATTATGTATAAGGGCAATCGCAAATGTAGTACCCATACCATTTAAATTGATATCCGACAAAGATTTGTCGTAAATCTGTTTATTTGCATACAGTATACTCTCATTTATAAGATTTATAAGGTTGCTTCTTGCTATACTCGCCTCTTTTTCATAATTTTCTTTTATGTAGTCTACAACTGCATCGACAGCTTCCTTACTGGCAATTTCGCCAGCCATATGTCCTCCCATTCCATCCGCAACTATAAACAGCATAATGCTGTTATCATTCATCTGCATAGGAATGTAGAAGTTGTCTTCATTTAGTTGTCTTACAACACCCTTGTCGGAGCATGCCCCAACGTTCAACATTTATCACCCTTTCAGACATTTATAGAATCACTGCCCTTTTAACCTTAGTTGCCCACATGCAGCCTCAATATCACTTCCAAGCTCTCTTCTAAGTGTTACGCTTGCCCCATCTTCCATAAGAACTTGGGTGAATCTCTTAACTCTATCTATCGTACTTCTTTTAAAGTCCTTCTGTTCTACTGGATTAAGCTGTATTAGATTTATATGCACCAACATTCCTTTTGTTAGCCGTGCTAATTCATGCGCTTCGCTTTCACCATCATTTATATTACTTATCATAACATATTCGAAATAAAGTTTCCTTTTTGTAACCTTAATGTAATTTTTACAAGCTTCTAATAATTGTTTAATAGGATACTTAATGTTTATCGGCATTAATTTATTTCTAATAATATCATTTGGAGCATGAAGCGAAATTGAAAGTGTTATTGGAAGCTTTTCTTTAGCAAGCTTATTAATTTCTGGTACCAGTCCACAAGTTGATATGCTTATATTTCGCAGACCAATATTTAATCCAATTGGATTATTAAGCAGTTTAATTGCTTTAATTACATTATCATAATTTTCAAGAGGTTCTCCTATTCCCATAAATACGATCTTTGAAACACGGCAGTCGGTTTCTCTCTGAATAGATAAAATCTGGTCAACTATTTCTCCTGCAGTTAAATTTCTGACAAGACCGCATTTCATAGATGCACAGAATCTGCATCCCATTTTACATCCAACTTGCGTTGATATGCAGGCAGAATAGCCATACTTATATTTCATCAGCACGCTCTCAATTGCATTTCCGTCCTCAAGCCCAAAAAGATATTTTCTAGTTCCCTCTACAGACTTTTGAACATTCCTAACTTCTAGTGAGTAAATACTCAAAATATCATCGAGTTTATTTCTTAATGCAATGGGTATGTCTGTCATTTGATCAAATCCGGTCGCGCCTCTGTGAATCCAGGTGAAAATCTGTTTCGCTCTGAACTTTTCCTGAGTAATATCATAAATTATTTTTTCAATATCTTCAATATTAAGGTCTTTTATATTTGTTTTTTTCAACTTATTCCTCCACCGCTAATCTTTAATCCTTTTCAAAGCAGTTATAAAGAATCCATCGGTATTGTGCACATTTGGATATAAAGTAATAAAGTCTCTTTCTTCGCTCTTATTATGTATATAATATTTATTTAAAGCTTCAAAATCAATACTGAAGTTATTATTCTCTTTTAAAAAATCTTTTAATATCTTCTGATTTTCTTCAACATTAATTGTACATGTACTATAAATCAATCTACCGCCAATTTTAACATATTTTGAACTTGCCATAAGTATTCTTTTCTGAATCCTAGTTATCTCTTCTATTTCTGTTTTGGTTCTAGACCATTTTATCTCTGGCTTCCTTCTTATTACTCCCAACCCTGAGCAAGGTACGTCAGCCAGAACCCTGTCACAATTATAAACTAAATCTTCCTTCACTTCGATTGCATCATGAATTAATGATTCTATTATATTTATTCCGAGTCTTATTGCAGTTTCTTTCACCAAACCAATCCTATGAGGATGAATATCAAATGCATATATTTTCCCTCTGTTTTCCATCAACTCAGCAATGTGTGTTGTTTTACCTCCTGGGGCAGAGCATACATCAGCAATTATTTCCCCTGGCTGCGGTGCCATTATTTCTGAAACAAGCATTGCTGCTTCATCTTGGACTGTATATAAACCAGCATTATACAATTCATTAATTGGGTTGCCTTTTTTTAGTATTATCCCTTGTTTTGAATAATTTGACATTTCGCAGTCAAAACCCTTTTGTTTTAGAAGTTCAATGACATCTTCCCTTGACGTTCTGGTTATATTTGTTCTAACAGAAGTCAATGGGACTTGATTATTTGCTTTGCATAGTTCCTCTGTAAACTTTTCACCAAATTGTCTATGCCATTCTTCCACCATCCATTCAGGATGTGAATGCATTACAGACATTATTCTAATCTTTGAGTACTTCGATGTATCCAGAAGTCTTAATATCAGCTGCTGATAATCTGCATTTTGATTCTTTAGATTCTCTATTTCTCTAACAGTATTCCTAAGAATTGCATTAACAAAGCTGGCAGAAGCACTGTGTCCGTACTTTTTTGCCAGCTTAACACTTTCCGAGCACGCCGCTGAAACAGGAATCTTATTTAAATAAATAATTTGATAAAGGCCCATTCTCAGAATATTGCTTATCCATGATGAAATTTTATTTGGTTTTACTTTGGATTTGCTTGCAATTATTGTATCAAGCGTTAGCTTTCTGCTTATCACACCAAAAAATATCTGATTTACAAATGATTTGTCGCTTTCATTCAATAAGCCCTCTTTAAATAATTCGTCCCTAATTATATTCGAATACTTACTCTCAACATCTACTTTATACAGTAATCTTAATATGTATTCCCTTGCCGAATATTTTTCTCTCATTTATTCACCCGCTAATAAATATAATACTAGCTGATTATAACAATTTGTTATGCTAATATCCATATATTTCTTAGTCTAAGCTATTTGTGATGCTAAAATAATTCTTGATAGAAGTACTAGATGTCATTGCGAGGCTGAAAACCGCGGCAATCTAAGATTTCAAGATTCCCACGTCGCTTTGCTTCTCGGAATGACATGGGTTGGACTATGATGAATTTTAGTTTATGCATTTGCCCTGGTCTGGGGATGAGGATTTAGAAACCAGTCTTTCAATTGCTTCTTCAATTTTTTTTGCATCAACTCTTGTATTATTACATGGCCCGTTTGGTCTCATATTAAGAACACCATAAACCGGTATGTCTTTTACGTCATTTATTCCACTTGCGAGGTCACGTTCACATGCAACAGCGACAACAGCTCCTGGCTTAATTTTGGAAAGTTTGGATCTCGCAGCCGAACCTCCAGTCACAACGAGCAGTGTTATTCCGTATTTATCAGCTATGCTAATCATAGTGTTTATGTCACATTTGCCACATCTTTTGCAGTTGTTAATATTATTAGTAATATTCGCGTTGCACGAATTATCCTGTAAACAATGAGGCAACAGCAATACAATTTCATTGTTTTCAAAAGTTTTCTGTTCTGATTCTAATACCTTGTTATTCGTATCTATAAAAAATCTTTCTAGCTCGTCATTGTCTATACCAAATGTTTTTGAGAAGGGTTTTATTAAAGGTAATATGAATTTTTTTGAGAAGGAATAAAAAGTCCTAAGCCCCTTGGTATTTTCAACTTTATCCTTGTTGTTTATAAAGAACAGCATTCCAATAATTATCGATATGGTTAATAAAGTAAGTATTCCAGCAAGTATTAATAAAAGTGTATTTATTACTTGGGTATTAGAAAAAATATAAAGAATAATAAGCAATCCTGCTGTTAGTAACAAGATTGCCGAAAGTATAGCTGATGCTTTTATAAAGGCTTTTTTTTCAGTCATTCCCTTATTCTCTTTCTGATATAAATTTTTCTCCAGCTTTCATTGTATGTCCTATTAGATACTCCTCTGCGGTCATTCTACGACTTGCCTCAGGTTGAAGCTCAAGAATTTTCAATGCACCATTTCCAGTCAAAACTATAAGCCCCTTTTTAGTATCTGCTTCTATGACTGTTCCCGGTTCTGCCTTCTCAGTAAATGTTGCTTCTTCTACTTTCCAGAGCTTTAACATCTTATCTCCATAGTAAGTAAATGCTCCTGGCCAAGGATTAAACCCTCTAATCTGATTTTTTATCTGAACTGCATTATTTGTCCAATTTATCAACCCATCTTCTTTTTTTATCTGCCTTGTAAAAGTTGCTTCACTTTCATTCTGAGAAATTCTTGGTGCTGTACCCTTCTCGATTTGTTCTAAAGTTTTAACAACTAGGTTTCCTCCTGCTTCAGCAAGTTTATCATGCAGAATTTCAAGAGTATCATCTTCTTCAATTCCAACTTCAGTTTTAAGTATCATATCACCAGTATCAAGACCAACATCCATGTACATTGTAGTAACACCAGTAATCTTGTCGCCGTTTATTATTGGCCATTGAATCGGCGCCGCCCCTCGATATTTAGGTAAAAGAGAGGCATGGACATTTATACAGCCAAGCTTGGGTATATCAAGAACCGCTTTGGGCAATATTCTTCCGTAAGCAACAACCACAATCACATCTGGGTTTAGATTTTTTATGCTTTTAATAAATAATTCATCCTTAAGAGTTAAAGGCTGAACAACTTCTATCCCTTTCCTCAGGGCATATTCTTTTACTGGAGGAAATACAAGCTTCATTCCCCTGCCTTTTGGTTTATCTGGCTGAACTACAGCAAGTAAAACATTTTGTTTTGCATCAATAATATATTCTAGCGATTTTTGTGCAAAAACCGGCGTACCCATGAATACTACATTTAAACTCATCTTTTCTTTTCACCTTCCAAGTCAATGAATTTAATTACCTTATCCTTAAATAATATTCCGTTTAAATGATCGACTTCATGACAGGTTACTATTGCCAAAAGTTCTTCAGCTTCCATTTCAAACTTCTTCCCTGTCCTATCCAGTCCCCTGACCCTTAATTTCATAGGACGTTTAACCTCACCGAATACTTCGGGCATACTCAAACAGCCTTCGACTCCTATTTGTTCACCCTCTTCATCAAATATTTCAGGATTGATTATTTCAATTGGGCCCTCACCAACATCTACAACAATAATTCTTTTTAAGACGCCAATCTGTGGTGCTGCTAACCCTACCCCATTACCTTTCAATGTTTCCTTCATATCGTCAAGGAGGGTTAAAATTGATTCGTTTATTTCCGTCACCGGTTTGCTAATTTTTCTGAGAATTTCATCCCCGTCAAAACGGATTAATCTTAGTGCCATTACAAATGCCTCCCTATCTAATTTTTCAAGATTATCATACTTATTATACATCAAATTTGTCAATTGTTAGTTTATTACATGAAGCTAATCGGATTTACATCCACACTTACTATACACCATCTCGCGCAATCCGCCTGCAAAGCCATAGAAACTTCTTTCATAATCTCCCTAATCTCATCATCAATAAAACACTTCACTATAATTCTCCACCTATAACGGTTGTTTATCTTTGAAACCGGAGCTGGGACAGTACAAAAGAGCTCAACATCTTCCCTGCTTTCTGGCACTACTTTTCTAATTCTTTCCTCAAGCTCATTTGAATACTGCTTAACCCTATCCAATTCATTGCCTGAAATCATAATAGAAACAATATCTCTAAATGGCGGATACCTTAGTTGTTCCCTAAGTATTATTTCTTGTCTGTAGAATTCTCCATAATTCTGACTTTTAGCACTTTGTATACTGAAATTGTCTATCTCGTATGTCTGTATAATTACTTTGCCTTCTTTTTCAGCTCTCCCTGCTCTCCCTGCAACCTGCGTAAGCAGTTGGAACGTCTTCTCTGTTGACCTGAAATCCTCAATATTTAACATCATATCAGCTGAGATTACACCTACAAGGGTTACATTCGGGAAATCATGTCCCTTTGCAATCATTTGAGTACCGATTAGTATATCTACATTTTCGTTTCTAAATTTGCCCAGTATTTCTTCGTGGGAGTTCTTTTTTGATGTGGTATCCATATCCATCCTCAATACTGTAGCATTTGGAAACTCTTTTTTAATTTCATCCTCAACTCTTTGTGTTCCTGCTCCGAAATGCCTTATATGTTTACTTTGACATTTTGGACAAATGTGAATGTTAGGCCGACAATGCCCACAATAGTGACAGATTAATCTTTCTCCTTTTATATGATAAGTCAGCGAAATACTGCAGTTATTGCATCTTGGCACATACCCACAGTTTCGGCATAATATGAAGCTTGAATAACCTCTTCTATTAAGAAAAAGTATCGTCTGCGATTTGTTTTCAATATTACTTTTTATTGCATTATACAAATCTCTGCTAAAAATTGAACGGTTACCGAGGTTCATTTCTTCGCGCATGTCAATAATATCAACTCTCGGGAGCTCCTTCTTGTTAGCCCTTTCTGTCATTTTCAGGAGGACAATATCTCCTTTCAACGCAGAGTAATAGGTTTCAACTGAAGGTGTCGCCGAGCCAAGTACAACGGTACACTTCTCAAGTTCACTTCTTTTATATGCAACATCCCTCGCATGAAATCTGGGAGTCTTTTCTGATTTATATGTGTGTTCATGTTCTTCATCAATAATTATTATTCCCAGGTTTGTAAACGGTGCAAATATTGCTGAACGTGCTCCTACGACAACCTTAACTCTGCCTTCTTTTATCCTGTACCATTGGTCTTTTCTCTCTCCATCCGAAAGTCTGCTATGAAGAACCGCAACTTTGTCTCCGAATCTTCCTACAAATCTTTCAATCATTTGAGGAGTCAATGAAATCTCCGGCACTAAAACAATGGCCTCTTTACCTTGCTCTAGCACTTTGGAAATCAATTGCAGATATACTTCTGTCTTCCCGCTCCCAGTTACTCCATGAATAAGAAAAGTTTCTGGCTTTTCTGCTTCTATACTACTAGCAATCGTTTGTATTACTACTTTCTGCTGTTCATTTGGAATAAATGGAGTTGTTCTTTCATAATTTTTATCTTTTAAAGGATTTTTGTCTTTCTTATCTTTTGAAAGTTTTGTCTGCCCGGCTGGAGGAAGCATCTGTTTCATACAATCTGAAATACTGCACATGTATTCCTCCGCCATCCAAGAAGCTAGTATAATAAGCTCACTTTTAATAGCCAACTCGTCCTTGAATACAATATCTTCGATATATTTCAACTCTTCATAGGATGAATGGTCAACCATACCAACAACATAACCAAGCGTATTTTTATTCGCCTTTCCAAATGGGACATGAACAACATGACCGATTCTTATTTCCCCAATCAAATCTTCAGGAATCCTATAGTGAAATACCCTACTCAATTGTCTCGATGAATTATTTATTATGATTTCTGCTATTTCAGGCATTCGTCTACCTCTTTTATGTCTATCATTAATAGTTGCCAAATAAATATAATTAATTTTCGCTATAAGGTCACCATAAATTAAGAAGAATTAATGACCCTGCTCGTTATAAATAATACTTGAAAATATGAAGATTGTGAAGGACTAATTCATTCTGAGGTAAGAACTTCGAACAAAATCCTCACTGAAATATAAAGGACGTATCTGATACGCCTCTACTTATTAATCGAATATTCGTTTGGTCCAAAGATTATATTTGCTACTTCTTGCACCGTATCCTCTAATTTGTCATTTATCACAACATAATCAAAATATTGACTCATTTCATATTCATAATCAACCTGTTTAAGTCTTTTCTCAATTTCATTCGGCTCATCGCTTCCTCGGCTAACAAGTCTTTCTTTCAGTTCTTCAAGTGATGGAGGTTTCAAAAATATTAATGAACTTTCTGGAAACATTCTTTTTATCCCCAACCCGCCATCCACATCTAGTATCATTATTACCTTCTTATCCTTTTTAATAAGCTCCTGAATGTCCTTAATTTTTGTCCCATAATAGTTCTCTCTGAATCTGCTATGTTCCAAGAACACCCCTTGTCCAATCATTTTTTCAAATTCTTTTTCAGATACAAAGTTATAAACCTTCCCACCTATCTGGTTATCATCTGACCTTCTTTTTCTTGTTGTTGTGGACGGAGCAATTACAACATTACTGTATTTATCTGCCAAGTACTTACATACAGTGTCTTTTCCCGCACCTGAAGGTGCAGCTATAACTATAATTCCTCCGTTCTTTTCCATAAGATCCCCTCTAAAAATCCATTCTTTATTTAATTTCTTTATCAATCTTTTCAATACTCAGTATTTCATCAAGAATCTTATCGGCAATCTTATCTTTATGCATTATTGGCAAATCAGACATCATGCCAAATTTATTTATGAATTTAACTATATTTGTATCTGTGCCAAAACCTGCTCCTTCTTTACCTATATCATTAATAACTATTAAATCCAAATTTTTTTCTTTTAATTTTTTTGTTGAATTAGCCTCAATATTTTCCGTTTCCATAGAGAAACCAACTACAATTCTTTTTCCTTTCTTTTCTCCAACTTCTTTTAGTATGTCCATATTTTTAATCAGGTCTATGCTTAACTCTTCAGAACTTTTCTTGATTTTGTTTATGGCTATTGTTTTCGGCCTATAATCAGCAACAGCGGCTGACATAATAATTACATCAGAATGTTCGTGCCTTTTTATTACTTCATCGTGCATCTGCTGCGCCGTTTCAACACAAATGGTCTCAACACCACTCGGCTTTTTTAATGAAACTGGTCCAGATATCAATACTACTTTTGCCCCACGTGCTGCGGCTGTTCTAGCTATTGCATAACCCATTTTCCCTGATGAACCATTTGTTATGTACCTGACTGGATCGATTCTTTCTATTGTAGGCCCTGCAGTTACCAGTATAGTTTTACCTGCAAGGTCTGGTTTGTATAATAAATTTCTAACAGTCTTTTCTATTATTTCATCAACATCTGCCAATCGACCCTTTCCTTCTTCATTACATGCAAGGAAACCTTCTTCGGGTTCGACAAAAATGTAACCAACCTTTTTCAACCTGCTTATGTTGTTTTGAACAATCTGATTTTCATACATGCAGGTATTCATTGCACACGCAAACATAACTGGTGATTTT
>Ga0209340_1000870_pt1 | contig 26431 bp, 28 predicted proteins | sample EPASupsiteSAE323_FD_187266 | JGI IMG/M metagenome (GOLD analysis project Ga0209340, IMG submission 187266) | Bioremediated contaminated groundwater from EPA Superfund site, New Mexico - Sample SAE3-23 (SPAdes) (version 2) | ecosystem: Environmental > Aquatic > Deep subsurface > Groundwater >... | reverse complement strand
CCTGAAAAATTGAAGAGATTTTGAAAGATGAAAGACCAAAATAAATTAATGTAGCCAAAATAGTGTAACTCATCCCCCTGCCAATGGTGTAAAAAATTCCATTCAATAAAGTATTTTTAATAGTTTTAATATCTTTGGAAATATAGGCAATGGCGGTGATATTGGTGGTTAAAATACAAGGGCTAATAGAAGTCATAATCCCGATTAAAAATGCCGACAATAAGGGTATATTATAGTTATCGATTAAATAATTTAACCATTCCATAATTTTAAAGAAGAGTTTTTAATTTGGCTTCAAAATAACTTTTTAATTGAGCTTCATTTGTGACTAGTCGCCAAACAGTAGTATCTTCTTCATGGTTATTTTGACTATCTTTAATAGCATTAATAAAGAGAGATGAACCACTAACTTTATATTCTTGAGCCATTTTAAAATTTTCTGGCAAGTCAATGTTTACTTCCCTAAAAGTAATTCTGCCAGATTTGAATTCTTCTGGGAATTTTTCTTCAATAACTGTCTTAGTATATTTGCCAATATTAATACAAGAAATACAACGATTTGTGGTATGAAAAACAAAAACTTCAATTTTTTCAGAACCAGAAGGCAGAGAGGTGTTTACTGTTTGAGAAGGAATGGACTGTTGGTTAACTGAGGTTACTTTTTCTTTTGAATTATATTGAATAAAATTGAAGAGATAACCAATCAACATAATACCAATGGTGGTAATGCCAAAAAAGATAGCTAATAATTGCCACTTCATGGCTTTTTTAAGAATAAGAGCCTCGGGTAAAGATAGGGCAACAGTGGCGGTCATAAAAGCAAGGGCGGTTCCCATTGGCACACCTTTGTTGATAAGGGCTTCAATAATGGGAATAACGGTAACTGAATTGGCATAAAGAGGAACTCCTAAAAGAGTGGCGATGGGGACTGCCCACCACACTTTAATATTCAAGTAAGTTTCAATTAAAGTTTGTGGAATAAAACCATGAATAATGGCACCGATACCAACTCCCAAAATTACATAAGGGAAAATATTTTTGGTGATTTTAAAACCATCAGCCCACCAATAACCGAGAAGTTTTTTGAATTTTATTTTTTGACCACCATTTTCAGCTTCAACATCACAACGACATTTATATTTTAATAATTGTTGATTAACATATTTTTCTAAATGTAATTTTTGAATAATTATGCCGCCAACTACGGCTAAAATAATTCCAGCAATATTATAAATAATGGTTGTTTGCCAACCAAAGAGAGCTGGGAATAAAATTAGTGATGATTCATTGACTAGAGGTGAAGCAATCAAAAAAGCGAAGGTTATTCCAAGTGGAATTCCGGCACTTAAAAAACCGATAAATAAGGGAATTGAAGAACAAGAACAAAAAGGAGTGATCACTCCTAAAAGTGCGGCAAATAAATAATCAAGACCAAACCAGTGCCTTTTGGTTAATAAGTTTCTGGTTTTATTGATAGGAAAATAATAGCGAGCAATGGCCATTAAATAATTAATAAAAACTAAAAGAAGACCGATCTTGATGGTGTCGTAAATAAAGAAATTAATAGCTGGATTTTGGGAGATAGAATTGGCTAAAAGTTGGATTGGATAAAAAATGTCCATAGTTAGGTTTTTTTAATAATTTCTTTAATTTTTTCTAAACTACCAGAGCCAAGCATGGCAATTTTGCCATCGATAGTCATGACTGGAGATTCCATAACACCTAATTCAATAATTTTGGAAATGTCAGTAGAGTATTCAACTTCAGCATCAACCTCCAACTCTGAAACAGCAGTTTTAGTTAATTCGTAAAGATTTTTACAGGTTGGACAACCTGATCCTAAGACTTGGATTTTCATAAATTTAGATTTGAAATAATAAATCAGTAATTCTTTTGCCTTCAGTGGTCAATGAATAATAAACCCATTTACCGTCTTTTCTATCAGTGACAATATTAATGTCTTTTAAATCTTTAAGATGGTGAGAAATTAGACTTTGAGATAATTTAGTTTCTTTCATCAATTCACAAACGCAATACTCCCCTTTTTGAAGGAGATGTAAAATTTGAAGACGGCTTCTTTCAGAAATTAATTTAAGTAGATCCGATATTTTTTTAATATCATATGAATACATATTCATATGATACGACTTTTAAAATTAAAAAACAAGAATTTAATTGTAAAAATTACATCTGAAGATAAGTCAGTAGTTTGAACATCAAAATAGCTGGCCAGAAAATTGATTTTCCAATTCCAATTAAAACTAAACTAAAACTAGTAGCAGTATTAAGGAAATAAAAAAGAGCACCAATAACTCCCAATCCATAAATTGCATTGGAACCACCGCTATTACAGTGACACTTATTATTTTTAACAACGATTTTTTCTTCACAACAACATTCTGTTTTTTTGTTATTTTTACTAATTTGCTTCTTCATAAATTATTGAATATTAAATAAATTTATAAACCAACCAAAAATTCCTTTAGATTTATTTTCATTGTCGATTTTTCCCTGAAGAGAAGTGTTTTGGTAATTCATAGAATTAATTGTTTCTTGAAGTTGTTTTAACTCCTCTGAATTTTTAGTCTGAAGTTTTAACTCTTCAAGTTGTTGGACTAATAGGCGATTTTGTTCAATCTGTTGAGTCATGATCTGAATATTTTTTTTGTCCGAACCAAAGAAAAATTTAGCTAGAGTACTGCGAGAATTCAATTGATTAAATGTGTTTTTGATTTCGTCTTGCAGTTTGGTTTGATTTTGGGCAATTTCTTTAACTTCTGACCCAATACCACCCTTGGCACCAATGGTGTCAATTAGTTGGTGTACTTGGTCTGAAACCTTGGAAAAACTTTCATCAACCGAATAACTTGGTTGTTCATTTTCTTTAGTCTTAATGTTCAATTGTGATTCTTCACCTTTGTTTTGGGTCTGAATTTCATTAGTGTTTTTAACCTGGCTATCAGTAGGAGTAATGGTTAATTTATTTTTATTATTGGGCTGATCTGATTGCTGATTAGAAACGGAAGCATCAGATGGGCCTTTGGCAAAAATTGGGTTTATAGTTAATAAAAACAAAAAGGACAGAATTAGGTATTTTTTCATTTTCATTAAAAATCAGTAATTAATTTAATAATATCATGATTTAAAAAATACCTAAAGATAAGGATTCTTAGTTGTAAATATAGATTATTATATTACTTTTTATTAAAATATTCTTTTATTTTGTCTTTGATTTTTACAAAAAGTTTATAAACTAAAAAACTAATTAATCCTAAAAATGAAAAACCTAAAATAATATCACTAGTCTTTGTTGGTTCGGTTGTTTTGATGGTGGTTTCTCCTAAAATTTCAGGTTGAGGCGTTGGCGAAATTTCTTCTGTTTTGGTTGGTTCTAATGTTGGGGTATTTGTAATTATTGGAGTTGGTGTGTTTGTTGAGGTTGGAATTTTGGTTGGAGCGAGAGTTGTTTTTTTAGTAGGAATTGCTGTTGGTATTGGTGTTGAGGTTGGTTGAACAGTTTCTACTGCAGTACCACCATGACAATGACGTTCATTCCATGCGACTCCCCATTTGTCACAGTTAGTTCTACAAAAATGACAGCCGTCAGAAGCTGTATTCCCTGGATGAGCAAAAGTATTTTTTGGCAGGAAAATAAGGGAGAAAAGTAAAAATACGAATAGTATCTTTATCCAAAATTTCATTAATGGGGATTATAACCCTATTTTCAGAAAAAATTAAGAATTAATTAAAAAATATTAAAATAAAAGTATTATAATATTAAAAAATCCCTAAAGATAGTGATTTTATTTGATACATGCTTTGGAATAAACAAGAATGGCAGTATGTGGAATTTAGCTTCGTGACAAATTTTCTATTTTTCTTCTTTTAATTTCCAAGCATACGTTCCAGCACAACCAATAATGCCAATTATCCCAGGTTTGCCATAATAAAAATACTGACCATAAGCCTTACCATATGGCCATTTCCCTATTTCAATTTTTTTTACAAGTGCAAAATGACCTTTGTTTTCATCCCATGAATTACGAATTACTTTAAACGGTAATTTTTCGCCATTTTCTTTCCAAATTTCAAATATATTTTTATTACAATCCATCTTTGCTCGCCCTTCTGGATTCGAACCAAAAACCTTTCCGTTAACAGCGGATTGCTCTACCGTTGAGCTAAGGGCGAATGTGAGGTTATTATAGCATCAGATTCCAATTTAGAAAATAAATAAGTCTGAGGTATAATATCTGGCATGAAATTAATTTTAGTTAGGCATGGTGAAACAGAAGAAAATTCTAACCATATTATTAGTGGTATAGATGAAAGTAAACTAACTAAAAAAGGAATTGGGCAGGCTAGAAATTTAGGAAAAGAATTAAAAGAAAAATACAAAATTGATATAATTTTTTGCTCGCCTTTAAAAAGATGTGTGAATACTTTGGAAAATATTTTGGAGGAGTACCCATTTGAAGGGCAAATATTTATGTCGAAGTTAATTGAAGAAAGAGATTTTGGTGAATATACTGGGATGGAAGATGTTTTGGTTGATTGGGATGATATTAATAAAATTAATAAAATAAATAGAGAAATGGGAGTGGAAAGTTTACCTGAGTTAGAAAAAAGAATAAATCTTTTTTTGGAAGATTTAAAATTAGAAGATGAAGATTCAATTATTTTAGCGGTCAGTCATGATTGGGCAATCAGAATGATGATATCTAAAATTACCGGAAAAGATTTAGACGAAATTAGAGTCGATAATGCTGAGATAAACGAGTTTGAAATTGATTATTCTAAATAATCTTGTAATTTCTTTCTTCTGGAAGGATGTCTTAACTTACGAAGAGCTTTGGCTTCGATTTGACGAATGCGTTCGCGAGTAACATTAAAAATTTTACCGACTTCTTCGAGAGTTTTTGGAGTTTCCCCCATTAGGCCAAAACGAAGACTTAAAACTTTAGTTTCGCGTTCATCAAGACTGCCTAAAACTTCTTCTATTGATTCTCGTAATAATTCTTTACTGGTTTCTTCGTATGGTGACATTTGGGTAGTATCTTCGATAAAGTCACCCAAAAATGAATCTTCATCATCACCAACTGGAGTGGAAAGAGAAGTAGTGTCTTGAGAAATACGATAAATTTCTTCAACTTTTTCAACAGAAATACCCACTTCTTCGGCAATTTGTTCAATTTCTGGTTCATGACCTAATCTTTGGGTTAGAGCTCTAGTGGCTTTATAAACTTTGTTAATAGTTTCAACCATGTGAACTGGAATACGAATGGTTTTAGCCTGATCAGCGATAGCACGAGTGATAGCTTGGCGAATCCACCAAGTGGCATAAGTAGAAAATTTAAAACCACGATGCCAATCAAATTTTTCAACGGCGCGCATTAAACCTTGATTACCTTCTTGAACTAGATCTAAAAAGGTTAAACCACGACCGATATATTTTTTAGCAATAGAAACAACAAGACGTAAATTAGCATTAATTAATTTTTCACGGGCACTAAGAGAACCTTTTTCAATTTGTTGAGCTAGATCAACTTCTTCTTCAAAGGTTAAAAGATTAATTTTTCCAATTTCTTTTAAATACATTCTGACTGAATCGACATTACCTTTTTGGGATAACATACTGAGAAGATCGGCAGAATTGTTTTTTTCTTTTTCAATTTCAAGAACTTCTTTAGATTCGACTTTATCGTAAACATCAACACCATGTTCGAAGAGATAATCGAAAACATCATCGACTTCTTGGATATGTTTTTCCGGCTCGGGGATTTGATTTAAAATCTCATCATTGGTAAGATAGTGAAGCTTCTTAGCTTGATTAAGTAACGCCTGCTTGACTTTGGATATGTTTAACGTGGCTGCCATGCGGTATATTGTATAGGAAAAATTGGGAAAAAGCTAGATTTTATTTGTCTGGAGTTGATGAAGTTTTTCTAATGTTTGATTATATTCTAATTCTATTTCTTTTAGAGCATCTTCATTTTCTTCTGACTCAAGTTTAGATATTTGATTACTTAATTTATTTAGTTTATCTTTCAATAAAATATTATTAATGTTGTTGATAGCTTTTTTGATTTCTGATAAACGAGCAACTGAATCAATTTGATTTTTTTGGGATTCAAAATAAAGATTTTCAAAGAGCGGTTTGATTTCGGCTGGTAAAGAATCGAGAATTTGTCTTAAAGGTAAATCTTCTTTTTCTAAAAGATATTTAGCAATGGTTTTAAAACGAGAAACTGTTAGTTGATCGAGATATTTTTTAAGTTTTTGGGATAATTTAGCAGGATTTTTGGCGCCAATAATCAAAATTAGTAACAATTCTTCAAGTTTTTCAGTTTTGCTTTCTGATGTTTCAATAATTTCAACCCCTTTTGGAATTAATTTAAAATTAGTGGGATTAGAATTCTGATATTTTCTAGCTTCTTCATAAATAGATTCTTCATTAGAATTAATTTCATTAGCTAATTTTTTAAAATAGTCGGATTTAACAACTGAATTTTTTATTTTGACTAAAAATGGCAACACTACACTTAAAACTTCTTTTTTGCCTTTGACGGTGTTGATGTCGTGAATTTTTAATTGGGATTGAATAATAAAATCCCAGACATCAGTGGCTTTTTTTAATTGCGATTTAAAAAATTCTAGATCAGCTTTGATGGCTTCATCAGGGTCTTTGTATTTGTCGCCTAAATTTAAAACTTTAATATCAAATTCCATAGAATCGGCCAATTCGATACTTTTGCGAGCGGCGTTGTTGCCGGCGAAATCGGAGTCAAGAGCTAAAATTAAAGTATCAGCATAACGACGAAGAAGTTGGAGTTGTTCTTGGGTAAAGGCAGTGCCTTTTAAGGCAACGATATTTTTAAAACCAGATTGGTAGGGGGAAATCATATCGAATTCACCTTCGACGACAATTACTGAATTTTCCTGTCTGATGGCTTCTTTGGCGAGATTAAGGCCAAAAAGCATTTGGCTTTTATGATAAATTTCAGTTTCGGGAGAATTAATATATTTGGCTAAATTAGGATTTTTACTGGTTGGTAAAATGCGACCAGAAAAACCGACAATGTGGCCACGATAATCGAGGAGAGGAAAGGTTAGGCGACCATTAAAACGATCGTAAAGACCAGAACCAAAACGACTTTTACCAAAAATACCGGTATCGATTAAATCATCAATTTTATAACTCTTTTTTAAAATGAAGTTGCTTAAGTATTTTGAATCTTCGGGAGAGAAACCGATGTTAAAAGTTTTAATAGTTTCTAGAGTTATTCCCCTATCTTTAACGTATTCAAGAGCGTCTTTGCCCAGTGGATGAGATAAAAGAATATAGTTGTAAAATTTGGCGACTTGAGAATTAATTTCGATTAATAATTTCTTTTTGGATTCTTGATGATCAATAAGACTACTTTTGATTAAAGTGACCCCACTTAATTTGGCTAATTCTTCCAAGGCTTCTCTAAAATCGATTCGTTCATATTCTTGGAGAAAAGTAAAAACGTCACCAGCTTTGCCACAACCAAAACATTTAAAAATTTGAAGTTCTTCTGAAACTGTAAAAGAAGGAGTTTTTTCGCCATGAAAAGGACAGCAGGCAAAATGATGACGACCACGCTTTTTTAGAGGGACATAACGATTAATGACATCAATAATGTTGACTTTTTGCTTAATTTCTTCGACTTGATTATCCACTGGCCAATTATACCTTAAATAAGGTTTATTTAATTTTATTTAAGATGATATCATTTGATGAATATGGATATTAAATTATTTTTTGGAATATTATCATTGATTGGTTCCATTGTTTGTTTTGTTCCTTATATAATTGATATTTTTAAAAAGAAAACAAAACCACACATATATACGTGGTTGATTTGGACGATTATTCAAACAATTGGAGTTATTACTCAAATAAGAAATGGGGCTGGTTATGGATCTTTAGGTTTAGCGGTGGGAACAATTTTTGTTTTTTTTATATTTCTACTATCAATAAAGCATGGTACAAAAAATATCTCAAAATTTGACGCATTGTGTTTAATTTTAGCTGCAATTACATTGTTGATATATGTTGGTGTTAAAATTCCAACTATTACAATAGTTGCAGTGGCTTTAACAGATATGATTGGTTATATACCTACATTTAGAAAAACATTTGATGATCCAACAACAGAAACACCTGTCTTTTATTTTTTAGTTTTTTTGTGTAATTTACTTAGTATTTTGGCCTTACAAAAATATACTTTTATTACAATGTTTTATTTGGTAGTACTTTTAGTATGTAATTTTTCATTACTAATGATGATTTTTTGGAGAAGAAAATTATTGAAATAAGTATTAGTGGTTGCGGGTGAGGATGAAGTCGAAAATTGATTGTAACTCGGAACGGAAAGGTTCTTTATTTAAAAATTTTAACTCATTATCAAAAATTTCTTGGGCTTGAGTGGCGAATTTTTGGGCTAATTTTCTTCCATAATCTAAACTGCCATATTTTTCCATTTTTTTGATTACCCAATTGACCTCATTTGGATTTTTTTGTGATCGGTTTTTAGATAAAATTTCTTTTAGTTTCGATAAGTCCGAATTGTCGGCATTATTTAACAAATGAATTAACATAATGGTTCGTTTGCCTTCGTAGATATCGTTGCCCTGCTGATTTTTTTGGCCGCCAAAATCGGAAGTTAAATCAAGAAGGTCATCAATAATTTGAAAAGAACGGCCAAGTAAAATTCCAAATTTATAAATTGATTCCAATTGAGATTGGGAAGCACCGGCTAAAATAGCACCAAGGCGCATGGGACCAGCAATGGTGTAGTAACCAGTTTTACTTTCGAGGATTAATAAAATATCTTCTTCGGTTAAATCAAATCGATTATCTTGAGTCCATTTGATTTCAATAGTTTGACCAAGAATAGTGCGATTGAGCATACAAAAAAACTCGTCTTGGATTTTTTGAGCAATTTTGGGATCTAAAATTGAATAATTTTTGGATAAAACTTGCCACATTAAAGCATGAAGAGCATCGCCAGCATTGATGGATAATTCATCACCATAAATTTTCTGAAGGGCTGGCTGACCACGACGTTGAAGTGATTGGTCTTCAACATCGTCGTGAATTAAAATCCAATCTTCAGAAATCTGCATAGCAGCGGCAGTGGGTAAAGCTTTAGTCAAATCAAAATTGAGCGATTGAGCAGTTAATATGACAAGATTCGGACGAAAATATTTACCCTTTCTTTGGGTATAATCTGAAACTATTTGAAAATGTAAATCGGAAAGATAGCGATATTTAGATTTTATCTGACAAAATTTTGGGTATTCTTTAATTAAATCGAGATATTTTTCAATTTCGGGCCATAAAATATTTTTGTTTCTGGTTAAAACTTCAATTGCATCTTTTTTCATGAGATTTTTTCAAGTGGTAATTCGACAGGGATTGATTTGATTGGTTTTTTGATAAGACGATCAAAAGTAAGAGGCGAAATTAAATAAATGGCTTCAAATGAAAGGACTGATAAATCATGAGAGCAAGGCATAAGACGAGTGACCCAAAGAGCAAATACGGAAAGAAAGAAACCGTTTTGGGCACTTTTTTTGAGGTGTTGACGAGTAACTTTTCTGATGGACTCTTCGGGAATGTTATTTGACCTAGCTTCATTAATCAATTCGCGATTACTGGCGATGCCAGCTGAAATGGTGGCCAGGAAGGTACAAATAGCAGTGATAATATTGAAACCAGTATTTTGTTTGGTTAAATCGGCCGAAAGAATGATTATTTCTCCAGCGGTGGGAATGTGACGAAAAACAAAAAGAGATATTAGAAAAAGGGTACCAATAAAACCACTACCAAAAATTAATAATTGATTGTACTGAATGCGGATGTTTAAAATTGATTTATTTTTTGACAAAAACCGACGAAGAAAAACCCAAATAAGACGAAGGGTGACAAAAAAACCTAGTAAAACTCCCCAAATAGTGAAAATAGTTTGCCAACTTAGGGCAGTGGTTTTTAAAACGTGAACCCAAGGAAATCTAAAAATAGTGCCCTGAAGGGGATATACCGGATAAGGGATAAAATCATAAAGAAATTTGCTGGCATCAATTTGATGATGATAAAAATCCATGAAAAAAATACGGCCGACTGAAAAAAAAGCTAGCGCTAATAAAACAAAATTAAGGGTGTGAAAAACAACTGACCAGCTACCACTTTTAATTTGTCGAGTAAGTAAAATCTGTTGATTTTCACCAGTAGTTTTGGCTATTTCTTTTTCAAATTCTTTTAAGTCTGGTTTTAGATTTTCATTGATAATTCTAAATGGCAAAAAAATTAAAGTTTGAATTACACCAACAAAAATAATAGAAATCCATGTACTTTTGGTTAAAAAATAAAGACCAAAAAAAAGACTGGCATAAAAACGAAAACTACCACCGCGAAAAAACCAGACAAGAACGACTATTAAAAAAATTAAAAATAAAAAAGTGATTATTGGTAAACGTTGTTTACTGTTGTCAATTTTACGGACATGGGCAAACGATGTTTGATCAGTTTGAATCATTGTGTTAATTATACAATTTAACTTATACTGTATGTATGCCTGAAAATAAAGAAATAAGAAGTCAAAATGAGCAAGTAATTAGACAACCAATTGAAAAACCTGTTGAGGTGATGAGAGATTTGCAAAAGGATCGAGAGGTTATTGTACCAAGAGAAGTAAGAAGTTGGATGGAGAAAGTAGAAGAAGATCCGTCTTTAAATAATCAAAAGATAAATGGGGACGACGACTCAATTTTACAAACAATTGCTCCAACAGTAACTAAAATTGTGCTGCCAACCGATAGAAATAATTTTTCTGAAGGTTTTAATAAAACTATGGATGACGCTGGAAGATGGTTGTCAGAATTTGTGTTTAGATTGATTAAAAAGAATAAAGGTAATGTAAAATTTAAAGAGGAATGAATGAAAGTTTGATAGTCCAACAAGTAAGTAGTGTTTTAATGTCACTATTAATAGTAGTAATAGTTTTGCTGGTTTTAAGTTGTTTGAGTTTTGTTTTTTTGATATGGTGGAAATGGAAGGATAGGGAAGAAAAATCATTAAAATTAGTAACTTTATTAGTGGCAGTACCTCAGGATAATGAGGTAAAAATTGATGCTACTGAACAAATTATTAATTCAATTTCTAGCTTATATAAACCGGCTAAAATAAAAATTTTTCAGAAATTAATTGCTCAGCCGAGTGTGTCATTGGAAATTGTTGGGACTCATGATGATATTAAATTTTATATTTCGATTCCAGAAAAATATCAGGATTTAATTGAAAAACAAATTTATAGTGTTTATGCTGGATCAGACATTAAAGTAGTAGAGGAACCGGCTATTTATACTAATGATGGTAAAGTAGAATATTTATGGTTGGTTTTAAAAAAATCACCACACTCCCCGCTTAAAACTTATAAAGAAATAGCTACTGATCCGTTGGCGGCAATAACTTCAACTTTGTCTAAATTAAACGAAAAAGAAACAGTGGCAATTCAATTAGTATTGTCACCAACTAGTGGACAATGGGCACGAGTGGGTAAAAGTTTTATTAGTAATACTAAAAAAAGTGAGTCTAATCCAGAAAAAGCTTCTTATAAAGTTGATGCTAAACAATTGGAATCGATTGAACAAAAAATTAGTAGACATGGATTTGAAGTGGCAATAAGAGTGGTGGCAGTGGCTCCCCAGAAAGAAATTGCTAAAATGAATATTGCCAACATTAAGGCTTGTTTTGGTCAATTTGAATCGCCATGGAATAAATTTACCAGCAAAAAAATAAAGTTTAAGTCGATGTTTATGGTTGATTTTATTTACAAATATCCGGTATTAATGTGGTTTAAAAATAAAACTATTTTGTCATCAGATGAAATTGCAGGTATATTTCATTTTCCAAATAAATCAATTGAAACACCGAATATTTATTGGTTGAAGGCAAAAAAAGCACCGGCTCCAACTGATTCACCACAGGAGGGACTTTACATTGGTGATAATCTTTATCGCGGAGTTAACAAAAAATTTTGCATGACAACATCTGACCGCCAAAGACATTTTTATATTGTAGGACAAACTGGTGTAGGTAAATCATGGCTTCTAGCTGATATGGCGTTACAAGATATTAAAGCTGGTCATGGAGTTTGTTTTATTGATCCACATGATACTTATGAAAGTATTTTGGAAAGAATCCCGCCGGAGAGAATTGAAGATGTGATTTATTTTGATCCATCCCAGACTGATCGACCAATGGGTTTTAATGTAATGGAGTGCGATCGTGAGGATCAAAAAGATTTTGTGACCAGTTCAATAATTAATTTAATGTATAAACTTTACGATCCTTATAAAACGGGAATTATCGGCCCACGATTTGAGCACGCAATCAGAAATATAATGCTGACGGTAATGACTGAAAAAGGAGCAACCTTTATTGAAGTAGTCCGTTGTTTAACAGATCAGAGTTATATTCAAGAACTGTTGCCAAAAATAACAGATCCAATGGTAAAGCGATATTGGACGGATCAGATTGCTCAAACGAGTGATTTTCATAAATCAGAGGTACTGGATTATATAGTATCGAAGTTTGGCCGATTTATTACTAATACAATGATGAGAAATATTATTGGACAAAGTACTTCGTCTTTTAATTTTAGACAAGCCATGGATGAAGGAAAAATTTTGATAATTAATTTGGCCAAGGGCACAATTGGAGAGGAAAATTCGGCATTTTTGGGATTGGTATTAATTCCAAAAATTTTAATTGCAGCTATGAGTCGACAAGACACGCCGGAAGCATTGAGAAAAGATTTCTATTTATATGTGGACGAATTTCAAAATTTTGCCACTCAAGATTTTGCCGTAATTTTATCGGAAGCCAGAAAATATCATTTGAATTTGACGGTGGCTAACCAATTTATTTCCCAAATGGATGATGAAGTTAAAAATGCGGTTTTTGGAAACGTCGGTACAATTGCTAGTTTCAGATTAGGTATTTCAGATGCTGGATTTTTATCAAAACAATTTCAACCAGAATTTGGAGAACATGATTTGTTGAATTTAGGTACTGGAGAAGTTTATATGAAAACAATGATTAATGGGGTGCCAAAGCAGCCATTTTCTCTAAAAGTGTCCGCGGCGGAAAGACAAAAGCAAGGGGATCCGAAAAAAGCAGAGATGATTAAGAAATTATCAGCGCTGAAATATGGCCGACCAAGAGAATTGGTAGAAGCAGAGATTGCAAAGAGGGCAAGATTATAACTCTTTTAATTTAATACCTTTGGATTCTTCTTTGTTGTCAATTAATTCCAAATATTTTTCAGTAGTAGAAATTCTTTTGTGTCCGACGATTTGAGAAACAACATCGATTGGAACACCAGACTTAAGTTGGAAAACAATGAAGGTATTACGAAGATCGTTAACTTTAATATTTTTAATATCGGCTTTATTAAAATAGCGGTTTAAAAGACTTCTAATATTTCTAGCTAAAAGACTGCGACCAGTCTTGGTAACAAAAACATTTTTGGCTTTACCTGGATAACGACCATCATCTAAATATTTTTTAAGAGCAATTTTGGCTGAATTATTTAAAGGAACCACCCTAGAAGAATGAGATTCATAACTTTCGATTAAAATTTCATTTTCTTTGACATTATCTAACTTTAGATTTTCAATTTCTTTAATTCTTAAACCGGATTGAAGCATTAATTCAACAATGGCGGTGGCACGATTATCATTGCGACAAGCATCACGAAGTGATCGATATTCAATTGGTTTTAAAATTTTTGGTAAATCATTTTCATACTTTGGATGTTTAACTTCAACCGAAGGATCGGTATTAATAACACCTTCGTTTTTCAAAAAAGAAAAGAAATTCTTAATTGAATTGAGTTTACGAGAAATAGATTTTGCGGTGTATTCATTTTGAGCTAAATCTTTTTTGAAAGATTCAATAAATGATTCAGTAACTAAATTAATATCAGAAACTTGATATTGTTTTTTTAGAAAAACAATTAGTTGGTTTAAGTCGCCTTTGTAAGCTACAATAGTATTACTTGACTTGCCATTTTTGGTAAGCGCGCTAGTAAAAAGACTTAAGGCAGTTTCAAGTGATAAGTCAGCCATAAATATAAATTATATTAACAAATATGGCTTATAATAACATTAATTAGGATTAATTACAAGCTAATGAAAAGATTTTTTTTAATTGTCTTAGGTTTGGTCATATCCGGATCAATAATTGGTAATATAAAAACTCAATACAGCACCTTGAAAGAGGCTGAAAGACAAAATTTAAAAATAGAAAAGGAAATGTCTAAACTTAATCAAGAAAACCAAATCTTAAATCAAAAGATAGCATACGCTACTAGTAGTGCTTTTTTAGAACAAGAGGCACGTGATAAATTGGCTTTAGGAAACGAGAATGACACTTGGTTGAATTTGGGAAAAGAAAAAGAAATGGATTTGTTTCCTAAAGTTAATGAAACAAAAAAAATACCTAAAATTAAACAATGGATTAGCCTGTTTACTCGGTAAAAAAGTTGTGTTAAACTTCCAGGACAAAAACATGCGGGGTAGTGTACGGCTGCACGTGAGGCTCATAATCTCGCAGGCTAGGTTCAACTCCTAGCCCCGCAACAAACAAAGGGGTCGTCATTAATTTGACGGCTTTTTTGTTTTTTAAAAAATCCCCTTCGGCTTCGCCGCTTTCCCCTTTGATGAAAGGGGAATAAAAAACTATTTTTAGAAAGATTTTTGATATAATTCCAACTACCATAGCAGGGTAGCTCAGCCGGTTAGAGCGTAGCATTCATAACGCTAAGGTCGCGGGTTCGAGTCCCGCTCCTGCTACCAATCTTCCCGATCCTTCGGATCACCCTTCTTTGACAAGACGGGTAAGGTTGTAGGGGTATGTAGCTCAGTTGGTTAGAGCACCGATCTTATAAGTCGGTGGTCCATGGTTCGAATCCATGCATACCCACATAAAAATTAGATTTAGTAATTCAAAAACATTTTTTCTTTAACTTGACGGAGGGTTTCGGCGGCGACTTTGCGGGCTTTGGCAGTACCTTCCATGATTATTTTATCGACAATTTCTGGATGTGATTCGTAAAAATGACGTTTTTCTTGAATTGGAGCTAAAAATTTAATGATGTTGTCGGCTAATTGATTTTTACAAGCAACACAACCTCTCTCCCCTGCTTTACATTCTGATTCAACAATTTTTAAATCTTTTAGGTCAGTGAACATTTTATGGTAATAAAAAACCATACAATCGGCTGGATGGCCCGGATCAGTAAGACGGATTTTTTGCGGATCAGTGTAGGCCATTTTGACTTTTTGGCGAATAATTTCGGGAGAATCACTTAAATAAATGGCATTATTTAAACTTTTACCCATTTTAGAGTTACCATCAAGACCTTTAACTCGGGGGAAATTACTAACTTGAGCTTTGGGTTCAACTAGAACTTGACCATAAATTTCGTTAAACTTTCGAACAATTTCTCTTGCTAACTCGATATGAGGAAGTTGATCTTCACCAACAGGAACTAATTCAGCTTTGAAAGCAGTGATGTCGGCGGCCTGACTGACAGGGTAACCTAAAAATCCATAAGTGATATTTTTTTTAAACAATTTTTCTTTTTGTTTAAATTCTTCTTTAGTAGTGGGATTACGTTCAAGACGAGCAATAGAAACTAAATTGGAATAATAAACAGTTAACTCGGCAATTTCGGGAATCATTGATTGAATAAAAATAGTGGATTTTTGAGGATCAATGCCGACGGCAAGATTGTCCATAACCACTTCTCTGACATTGTCACGAACTTTGCTTGGAGTTAAAAAATTATCAGTTAATGCCTGAACATCGGCAATAATTACAAAAGTGTCATATTTTTCCTGAAGTTCAACACGGGATTTTAAAGCACCAAAATAATGGCCGATATGAAGTGGGCCAGTTGGACGATCACCAGTGAGGATACGGGGTTTTATTATCATAAAGAATTTTACCATGTGTTATAATTCTTCCTAGTTTATTAAGGCCGAAGTCAGGTAGGACGCGGAAGCGAACAAAGGGACGTTAGGCAAAAAATTAAAATGACAAAAGAAAAAAAACAAATAAAAGCAGCATTAAGAACTGTTTTAGGTAGAAAAGTTAAACAATTAAGAAAAGATGGTTTTTTACCAGCCACTGTTTACGGACGTAATTTTGAACCGATTTCGATTCAATTTAAAGCTATGGAATTAGAAAGGCTTTTTAACGAAGTAGGAGAATCTGGATTGGTGGAATTGTTGGTTGATACTCAAAAAATACCAGTTTTATTTAGAAATCCACAATATAGCCCAGTTGAAAGTGAATTGGTTCATATTGATTGTTATAAAGTTAATTTAAAAGAAAAAATTACAGCAACTGTACCAATTGAATTTATTGGAGAATCTCAGGCAGTTAAAGAAGGAAATAATTTAGTTGAAGTTAGTAATGAAGTTGAAATTGAAGCTTTACCAGCTGATTTGCCAGAAAGTATTACTGTCGATATTACCGTATTAAATACAGTTGACGATATGATTACTGTCGGTGATATTAAGTTGGATGAAAAAATGGAGATGGTAACACAAGCAGATCAGGTAATTGTTAAAGTTGAGAAACCAAGAGTTGAAGAAGAAACTCCAGTTGAAGAAGTAACTGCAGGAGAAGTTCCAGCAATGAACCAAAAGACTGAAGAAGAAAAAGCTGAGGCTGAGAAAAAGGAAGAATAAATTATTTAGACAGAGAATAATAAAGCCTGTCAACATCATCCCGAATGGGATCGAGTTGGCGGGCTTTTTGGATAGAAGCTAAACTATTTTGTTTTTGGTTTAAAAGAAGTTGAACTCGGGCTAATTCAATATAGTCTTCGACTGATTTATTGGTTTTGGAGTTAATATAATTAACTTTTTTTTGAAGTTCTGATGGTTGATAGTTGAATTTATAATCGCTTATTTCTGAAGAATTTAATTTTTGTTCGAGTTTGGCAGCGTTTACCCAATCATTGTTTTGAACTAAAAGACGCCATAAATTAAGACGGCCAGAATAACTATCGCCTTGATTGAGGCTAAATAATTGTTTTTTGGTTTGAGTAAAAATATCTGGATTTTTGTTTAAAACAAAAAAATTTAAACTGATGATGCTGATTAGAAAAAGACAAATAAATGGATAAATTATTTGTTTAATTTTCATTGGTAGGCCAGGAAGAAGAAATTAACAATTCTTTTTTGAAATTGAATTTTTCTTGAAGGTTTTGATAGATGATTTCGGTGACGAAAGGAATAAAAGGGTGAAGTAATTTAAGGCTGGTTTCTAGAACGGTGAGCAAAACTGGAATTGTTTCTTCTCCCCTATCTTTGGCATTTTCGATATAGATGTCGCAAAATTCATGCCAAAAGAATTGGTATAAATCTTCACTGGCTTGGCCAAAACGGTAATTTTCAATATTCTTAGTGGTAGAAACAATAAGTAAATGTAGTTTTTTGATGATTTCGGAATCTTCTTTGGTTAAATTTTTTAAATTAATTTCGGAAGATATTTTTAAATCTGGATTTTTTTCCTGGAGGCGATCGATGAGCATTTCGACAAAACGAGAAGCGTTCCAAATTTTATTGACGAAATTACGTTGAGCACGAATTTTATCGTCGGAAAGAGAAATATCAGATCCAGGAGCAACCCCAATAACAAGGGCCATGCGTAAAGCATCAGCACCATAAGTTTCAGCAATACCGACTGGATTAATAGCATTACCTTTGGATTTGCTCATTTTTTGACCTTTAGCATCGAGAACACGAGAGTGCATGTGAGCAACTTTGAAAGGAATCTGACCAGTGGTATAAATTCCCATCATAATCATACGAGCAACCCAAAAAAAGAGAATATCCCACATAGTATCAAGAACAGTGGTGGGGTAAAAATAGTCAAAATCAGGAGAATGTTTACCGTCTGGACTCCAACCTAAAGTGGAATAAGGCCACTGACCTGAAGAAAACCAAGTATCGAAGGTGTCAGTTTCTTGTAAAACAAACTTACCTGATTTAAAAGCTTCCTCTTCAGAAAGAAAAAAATTAGTATCAGCTGGAGTAATTAAGGTTTGAAGGCCAGATTTGATGTCGTCAAAATCATAATTGGACTGGAGATCACGCCAATAACCTGAGATAACTTTGCCTGATTTATCGATAAAATTAATTAAAATATTAGGATTGTTGTCTAAAATATACCAAGCCGGAATACGCTGACCCCAAACAATTTGACGAGAAATATTCCAGTCTTTAATATCTTTCATCCAAGTTAGAAATGATTTTTTGAATCTTTTAGGAAAAATTAAGACTTCATCTTTTTTAACAACTTCAACGGCTTTTTCAGCTAATGATTTGATTTTAATAAACCACTGAGGAGCAGTTATTGGTTCGATTGGACGACCACATTTGTAACAATGACCAACTTCATGAGAATAATTTTCGATTTTTTCCATGAAACCGGTGGTGGTCATATCGTCAATGACAGCTTGGCGAACCTGAGACGGAAAAAGGCCGCGATATTTTTCAGGGACGTTGCTGTTAGATTTACCATCGTAATCAAAGATACGAACAAATTCGAGTTGGTGTTTTTTACCCATGTCATAATCTTCAGGAGAATGTGATGGGGTGACTTTGACAGCACCGGTACCAAATTCAATATTGATCGAATTATCTGTAATAATTGGTATTTCTTTATTAATTAAAGGAAGTAATAATTTTTTACCAACCAAATTGGAATAACGTTTATCTTTAGGATTAACCGCCACAGCGGTATCACCGAGCATGGTTTCAGGACGAGTGGTGGCAACAATGACGAATCGGTCTTTTTCGTTGACAACTGGATATTTTAAATACCAAAGATGAGAATCGACGGTTTTATGTTCAACTTCAAGATTGGAAAAAGCAGTGCCGCAGTGAGTGCAATAATTGACAATTTTTTCATCACGATACACTAAACCTTCTCGACACATGCGATAAAAAACGGCATAAATACGTTGATTGTGATCTTCATCCATGGCAAATTTAAGGCGGGTCCAGTCGAGAGAAAAACCAAGCCGTTTCATTTGACTGACGGCAACATTACTGTTTTGGGTTACATATTCCAAAATATTTTTAAAAAGTGTTTCCCGATCAAAATCGAAGCGAGATTTGCCTTCTTTTTGAAGTTTTTTTTCGTAAACAAATTGGGTTTCAATACCGGCATGATCAGTGCCTGGAAGCCAAAGAGTAGGGTCTCCTAGCATTCGATGGTAACGAACCATAATATCTTCGACAACGTAAAGAGCGTGACCAGCATGGAGTGGATCGTTGGCATTTGGTGGAGGTAAAATAATAGTGAAAGGTTCTTTTTTTAGACGGGATTCTTTTGGATTTTTAGGGACAATTGGAGTAAATGCGCCGGAATTTTGCCATTGATCGTAAATTTGACTTTCTTGGTCGGGATTATAAGCTTTATCCATGGAGTATTTTAGCATTAAGGAAGGGCTTATTTAAAATGTTAAAATCGTAAAATGAAACAAAGTGATATTTACAAACTGCACCAAAAATATTCTCATGGGAAATATAAAAAAGAAATATTAGAAATTGTATGGACTCATAGTTTGATTATTAAAAATATTTCCTTGCAAATTGCCGATAAATTGGAAAAAGATTACAAAATTAAAACCGATAAAAAATTAATTACTGTTGGAGCATTGGTTCACGATATTGGCTTTTATGATTGTTTTGACGATGATTATCGAAATCAGGGTAAGTATGTATTTCATGGAAGGATGGGATATAAAATTTTAATTAAAGAAAAAGTTTGCCAAAAAAAAGCCCGATTTGCATTGACTCATGTAGGAGTGGGTTTTGAAAAAGATATTCCAATAAGTTTAGAAGAAGAAATTGTTTGTTATGCTGACAATTTTCACTCAAAAGGCCACCCTGGTTTTAATAATTTTGAAGACTCATTAAAAGAAATGAGTGAAATTAATTCTAACTATGGGGTAATTTTAGAAAGATATAAAGATAAATTTGGAATTCCAGATGTAAAAGAATTAAAAGAAAAATATAAAAAATGGCACGAAGAGATTAATGAGTGGGTAGAGAGTGTAAGATGATAAAATAAGTGATGAAAGTTTTGGAGATTAAGGGAAATTATAAAAAGGTCATTGAAAAAACCGTGACAGTTTTAAAAAGTGGTGGATTAGTGGTGTTTCCAAGTGATACGGTTTATATTTTGGCGGTGGATCCAACTAACGAAAAAGCCGTAGAAAAATTATTGGCTTTTAAAAACAGGTGGACTGGTAGGGCAATTTCCGTGGCTGTTTTGGATAAAAAAATGGCTATGGATTATGTGAAATTAAATGAAAATGGCAAAAATATTTATGCAAATTTATTGCCAGGGCCATTTACAATTGTGAGTAATGGAAAACATAAGTTAATTAAAGGAATCGAAGCAGAAAATGGAACTTTAGGAATTAGAATTCCAGATAATAAATATATTTCTGATTTGATAAAACTTTTTGGAAAACCAGTGACAGCTACATCGGCAAATTTATCGGGAAGAACTCCAAATTATTCGATTGTAAGTTTTTTAAGGCCATTATCTAATAAAAAAAAGGAAATGATTGATTTGGTTGTGAATGCAGGAAAATTGCCAAGAAATAAACCATCAACGGTAATTGATGTGACTGAAGCAGAATTAAAAATTTTAAGACGAGGAGATTTAATTACTGGATCAGCAACACAGACTTTAATTTCTAGATCAGAAAAGGAAACAGAAAAGATTGCGGAATTTTTATTTAAAAAACATATGGATGAACCGGTTATTTTTGCTTTAACTGGAGATTTGGGATGCGGAAAGACTGTTTTTAGTCGAAAAATAGGACATTTATTAGGAGTTAAAGAAAAAATTACGAGTCCGACTTTTGTGATTTATAATGAATACCCAATCTCCCCTAGTTCATCTTTGACAAGTGAGGGGCAAAATATTAATAAATTTTTGCATTTTGATTTGTATAGAATTAGTGCAGATTATGAGTTAGAGGAAATAAATTTTTTTGATTTATTTAAAGATAATATTGCTTGTATCGAATGGCCAGAAAATATGGGAAATAAAAATTTTGAAAAATTAAAGAGGGAAAATAGAGTAGTAACGATTCAATTTAGATATTTAGATGAAAAAACGAGGGAAATAAGATATTAGAGAAGTGTAAATGATTTAATGAATTCTTCACATTCGATTTTGAGATTTTCTTTGCCATTGTGAATACATTGAATGGTGTAATTTTTAGTGCTTGATTGAAGATCAATAATGGTTTGGGTGGAAATATCGTAGCGAAAAGTATTTTTACCGGAAACAATTAAATCTGAATTAAAATTACGATCGGGGTTTGTCCAAGACCAGATGCCACTTTTGGCAACGTGAACAGCAAAATTACCAGCGGAACTATAAAAGGTATAACGGTTACCAGTACTCTCGGTATCTTGATAGAGTTTACGGCTAGAGCTGTAATTAATAGAAAAACCATCAGCGGTACTTTTGAAATTTAAAATACCGGAGGTGATGGTTGGAATGGGAGTTAAGGTTGGAGTAAAAGTTGGTGTTATTTTTGTTTTGATTTTAGTAGATGGGGTGGCGGTTGGAGCAGTAGTGATTTTAGCTGCGGCGGTGGCAGTTGGGGTGACAGTAATTTCGGCAGCTGAGGTGGCAATGGGAGTAATAGTGATGGTGGGTATTTGGGTGGGAATTGAAGTTGGTGTTGGAATTGAATTAGTAGTTTCCTGTGAATTGTTTATTTTAAAAATGAAAAAAACTCCTAAGCCTGATAAAATCAGCAAGACTATGGATGGTATAAGAAATTTTATATTTTTCGGATCCATATATTTATAATACATTAATAATGAAAATATTAGCAATAGAAACTAGTTGTGATGATACTTGCGCGGCCGTTTTAAAAAACGATTGTCTGATCTCGAGTGTTGTTTCATCACAAACTGATTTGCACGCAAAATGGGGGGGGGTAGTACCAGACATTGCTAAAAGAGCTCATATGGAAAGAATTGAGCCGGTAATAAAAATTGCCTTGAAAAGGGCAAAAATTAGTATTGAAGAAATTGACGTAATAACAGTGACAGTGGGACCGGGGTTAGCAATTGCTTTAGGTGTAGGAGTAAATAAGGCTAAAGAATTGGCAATAAAATATAATAAAAAATTAATTGGAATAAATCATGTGGAAGGTCATATTTTGGCTAATTTAATTAAAAATAAAGAAGGAAAACCAGAAAGAAAAATTGATTTTCCAACACTAGCATTGACGGTTTCTGGCGGACACACTAAATTAGTGTTGGTTGAAGAGATCGGAAAATATACTGTAATTGGGGAAACTTTAGATGACGCGGCAGGTGAAGCTTTAGATAAAGCAGCAAAAATGATGGGGTTGGGGTATCCAGGTGGACCAATTGTTGAAAGATTGGCAGAAACTGGTGATAAAAATTATCTAAAACTTCCCCGCCCTTTATCTACTCAGAAAAATTTTGATTATTCTTTTTCTGGGCTAAAAACTTCATTTTATTATCAAATAAAAGATTGGCCAAAGGAAAAAATTGGTGAAAATTTAACCAATTTATCGGCAAGTTTTCAAGATGCCGTTTTTGATAGTCTTTTAATAAAATTTAAAAAAGCAATTGAATTTTATAATCCAAAAACTTTAATGGCCAGTGGTGGAGTGGTGGCTAACTTGGAATTGAGAAAAAGATTAAGAAAATTAGCAAAAGAATTTAACACTCCCCTGTTAATGCCAATTAAAAAACAATTTAATACTGACAATGCGGCGATGATTGGATTGGTTGGTTACTACAAAGCTTTGAGGGGTGAATTTGTGGAAACCAAGGAAGAACTAGATAGAAATCCAAGATTAGATCTTTAATTAATTTTAGTGCCGCGGCGGTAGACGGCGGCCCAGGGAACAAAAACAGAATTGAAAGTTTTTTGATGAATAATGGTACCGTCTGATTTTTTAACCGTCCAGTCGAAGGAAGTTTTTAGACCTGGAACCTTACTTTCAGTTTTGATTAATTTACCAACCTCAAGAGTCGGATCGTCAATATAAACATCGGGTGGGGCTGATTGAGCACCCCATTGTTTATAATTGGAAATTTCAGCTTTGCGACCATCATTAGTGCCATAAATTTCATAGGTAAGTTTTTTGTTGTCACCGTCGTAAATATTGCGAACTAAAACATAATTACTAGTATCATTAATGAATTTAAGATCGGGGTTAGGAATAAAAACGGTGGCATCAAAACCTGGTTTGGAATCTTCCTCGTAATAACTAACACGATAAGCATGTGCCTGTCTTTGGGTAATATCTAAACCGGCATTAAGCATGGCTCGAAAAAGAGTGGTGGAAACTTGACAAATTCCCCCACCAACATCAAGTTCTGTTTTACCTTCACGAATAATATAGGCATTGGCATAACCATTTTTTAAAGTAACTTCACCTAAATTTTTAATAAAAGAAAAAGTGGCACCGGGAGCGACCAAAATATTATTAACGATTGAAGATCCTTTTTTGACATTAATGTTACGAGTGGTATTGGAATGATTAAAAGTAGAAACACCTTGACCTAATAATTCGTTAATACCTAAATTGTTAGTGTCGGAATTTTTTATTTTTGGTTCAGCAATGGTGGCAGGAATAATAATTTCTTCAGATAAATCTTCTGTATTAATTAATTTATTTAATGATTCTGTTATTAAATTGGCCAATTCATCGGTTTTTATGGTGATGCCATTTTGGGCTGGAATAAATTCAACGACTTTATTATTTTCCATTTTAAAAACAGCATCGGTGCCATCTTTTTTAAAAGTGGCATTTAATTTTTCAATAAAGTTGTTAATTTTGTCGGTATGATAATTATTATCAAATCCAACCCAAGAAATTAAGGCCGAATTATTAATTGTGGTTTGATTAGAATCTTGCTTTAAAATTAGTGATTTTTTGATTAATTTTTGTGCTCGTGATTTAGCATTATTTATTTGATCATTAGTTGGGATACTACCAATAATTTGTGTTTCTAAATTAATTTTTTGGTCAAATTTTCCATTCAAAAGTAAAAAATTAAGGTTGTTAATAAAAGAATCTTGGTCGAATTGCACACCAGTAGAGCCGATGGCGACTGAAATCAAACTATTCTTATAGAATAATTCAGTCGAAATAAAAGGCTTATCTATTTGAGATGCAAGCAAATCGGATTGCTGGTTTAATTTGTCAGCATCTAAAATTATTTCTAGATTAAAATCTTTAGGTTTGAAAAAATATTTTACATAAGCAATAACACCTTGATTAAGACGACGAGAAAGCATTGTATTGGCGATCTCTTCTTTATTAATTTTGGCTGAAATAGTGGCCAGTGGTAAATCTAATTCTTTTTGGTTGGGCAAAACTAGAATAATTTTATCGGGAAGAATAAAATCCTGATCAATTTTGGATAAAATCTGATCATGAGAAAGATGAGAATAATCTTTATCTAAAAGACGAGTGTTGTTACCAGTTTTATTGTAATTGGCAATAATTGGGCCAAAAAGAAGGGTTAAAAAAATAGAAACAATTATTAGAATTAAATATAAAATTGATTCTTTTTTCATAGATTATGCTTTTCTATCCATAGCTTCATTGGCTAATTGATCAGCGAATTTATTAGACTCACGACGAACATCTTTAAAAATAATCGGTGAGGAAATTGAATCGATTAAATCTTTGGCTTGGTTAAAGATGGGGATTAAATTGAGAGCCCTAACTTTATACTGACCGAGGAGTTGACGAACCATTAATTGAGAATCCGAATGAAAATTAATTTTAGAAATTTTTAATGAACTTTGGTTATCATTAACCCAAATTAAGGCACCAATTAAGCCTGAGTATTCGGCTTCATTGTTGGTTTTTATGCCGAGATATTTTGATTCTTGAAATATAATTTGTTGGTTATCGTCGTAAATAACCAGACCATAGCCAGAATGCCCCGGATTTCCACGAGAACCACCGTCGGTGTAGATATTAATATTCATGTCAATATGATACTTATTTTATTCTAGAAAAACTAGAAGGGACATAAGGGTGACACCAAGGATAATAAAAATAAGTTGAAGTAGGGAATGTTTAGCTCTCGATTGATGACGGTGAAGCTCAGGAATTAAATCTGAAGCAGCCAAATAAATAAATCCTCCAGCGGTAATAGGGACCAGAAAAGAGGCGATATTAATAAAATATTGACCGAGTAAAAAAGTTAAAATTACACCAACAATAGAAGCTAGGGCAGAAATAAAGTTATAAATTAAAGATTTGGAAATAGACAAACCATTGTGAATAAAAATTCCAAAATGGCCTATTTCTTGAGGAATTTCATGTAAAACTACAGCTAAACTGGTGGTTATACCGAGAGGTGTGCTGATCATAAAACTGGCGGCAATAATCATACCATCAGAAAGATTGTGGACAGCGTCACCGACTAAATTGATTAGTGTTAGATGAGAAGAATCTTCTGAGTCTTGATGACAATTTGGATCGTGACAATGGCGCCAACGCAAAATTTTTTCAATGGCAAAAAATATGAGAATACCTAAAATAATAAGCAAAGAAGCTGAAATGTTTTGATTTTGGGACTTAAAAGATTCGGGGATTAAATGAATAAAAGCATCACCTAAAAGACCGCCGATAGCGAAACTAACTAAAAATAGAGTAATTTTTTTAAGAACTGAAGTTTTAATAAAAATAAAGAAAATACCAATTAAAGAAATTAGACTGACAATGACAGTGGCGATAATTGAAAAAACAAAAGGTAACATAGCCAAATTTTAACAAAAAAAATAGATCATGGTCAGATTGAATAATTTTGGTTATGATATAGATGTGAGTATTGAAGATATAAAATCACCATTACCTGCCAGGAAAGTGTTCTTTAAGGATGAAAACGAGAGTGAACAACCGATGGTTGCACCGCAAACAGAAATTATAAATCAGCCACTAGAAACGGAAAAACCAAAAAGTAAAAAGGACTTAATTTTAGTGGTCGTACTGATGATTTTATTGGTTTTAGGTGGAACGATTTTTTATTTTTTAAAAAATAAAAATACCGACGAAACAGTAACATTAACTTATTGGGGTTTATGGGAGGATGAAAGTGTAATGAATGGAATAATCTCAGAGTTTGAGGCAAAAAATCCAAATATAAAAGTTACATATAAAAAGAAACAAAAAGATGGGTATAGGGGGTTGCTAGCCGGAAGATTGGCAAAATCAGGAGAAACTGAGGACGTGCCAGATATTTTTAGAATTCACAATACTTGGATTCCAATGTTTGAAAACAA
>Ga0209340_1000868_pt1 | contig 26556 bp, 28 predicted proteins | sample EPASupsiteSAE323_FD_187266 | JGI IMG/M metagenome (GOLD analysis project Ga0209340, IMG submission 187266) | Bioremediated contaminated groundwater from EPA Superfund site, New Mexico - Sample SAE3-23 (SPAdes) (version 2) | ecosystem: Environmental > Aquatic > Deep subsurface > Groundwater >... | reverse complement strand
ACTGTAAGAAAACTGAAATCCAGGCTGAAAGCCTGGAATACAACCTACAACAATACCGAACATTGTGGGTTAAACGGACTCACCCCCAACGAAGCGTTGCGGGTGCAAAATGTGTGTACCTAAAACAGGGGCAATGCCAGAAACACCGCCCAAAAAAGAAAGTGCTAGGTACGTAGAAGCACCTAGACCATGGGATTGCCTTCGCGAGCAATACAGTCGCGCAGACATTCACCATCAGGAACGGGGTTATTGGGAAGATCGATCGACCCGGAATGGCGATCTTTATCCGTGGCCTTAACCACAACCGTAACATTGGTGTTGCCGATCGGGCCCAGTTCAACGAATTCCCGGCCGGTGATATTATGCCGGTAGATAGTTTTGACCCAATCCGGAGCGGTAGTAGTATTTTGCCCGCGGATCACGATCTCGTAGTCCATGGGCGCGGTACTGTTCAATCCTACCGACAGGTTGTTATTGTAACCATGGCACAGGTTGGCAAAAAATTCGGGTTCGTTATTCGATACGATCTTGGGCGGTTGCATGAAACTCGTAAGGATCACGGCAAGCGCCAGTATTAAAAGAACAAAATATCTCTTCTTCATTGGGACCAACTCTTGATTTAATGGATTCTATGTAATTTTTTGCTTTTGTCAATGCGGCACAGCATTTAAAATCTATGGGTTACTAAGGACACCGGCAACAAAAAACGGCCCAAGACCACCGCCGAAATACATAATTTCCATAGGTTGAACCTATGGAAATTATACTTGGCCTTTGATCCAGTTTTCGATACTTTTTTTGATTGCGGATTGGCCTTGGCCAATGTTTGCCGTACCAGCAAAAGACAGATGCAGAAAATCGCGTTGTGTTACCGAGGGGAAATTTTTGATACCGATGCAATCCAAATAGCTTGACCATTTGTAATTATTTAAAAAATTAATCGCTTTTTTATAATTGCGGACTTTGCCGGATTTCCATTCCGGTTCGATTATTTTTATGGGATTTGAAAAAACGTATTCCGCCAAATGCAATAATTGGTCGGCACCAACATGCACCAGTTTGTAGCGGCCCTGAAAAAGCGCACCCATGCCTTTGCGGGTATGCTTGCCATTAAAATAACCGGTATAACTATTACTGACCTTTTTCATAAATAGCGCAATACCATTGGGGCGGGATTGGCGCAAAACCAGATGGTAGTGATTGGGCATCAGGCAAAACGCCAAGATATCGACCAACTGCTTGCGAGCATCCGGCCTTGGGCTTAATTTTCCATAGGTTGAACCTATGGAAAATTTAGAATTGCGGAGCAGGCGTTCGCCAATGCGGTCACGCATGACCACCTCACGAGCATCGTTGCACTCATAAAGAGAAAATATAAATCGGAAATGATCGTCGTCATCAAGAAAAACATTTCGTTTTTCAACGCCACGATTGTAAACGTGATAGATTTCTCCGGTAACAATTTCTGGCCGTGCCATTTTTTGTTTGTTTTAATTATCCATAGGTTGAACCTATGGATAATTTGATTTTAGCATGCGGGAGAAAAATACCATAGGTTGAACCTATGGAGATTGGCGATACAAATTTGGGGGCATATTGCGGGCATGGGTGAATGAGGGGTAAGAACCAAAAAACCGGACAAGCCGGTTTTTTGGAGTTTTAAATTTCGATGGGCGCGAAGCGCGCGTGATCGAATTTATAAACTAGCGAGTGGTGGATACAGATTGCGCAGGAACGATCGCGGCTTCTAAAGCAGCCTGCGGAGCAACTATTGTTACCCTACCTTGCGCATTCTGGTAAATTTCGTATCCGGTATTGTAATTCGTAACATCAGTCCAAGTACCAATTTTCGGATCCGAGGGGAGAGCATTGACATAGGTCGGTACAATACAAGCCAAATCTATAGTGCTCGAAGCAGCGGCACCAGTGCCACAGCTAGTACCCTTACAAATTACAGACTGGGCCGAAGGTAAGCTTGCCGCAGTCGAACAATTGAACAAGCCTTTGTTATCGGCCATGTTCTGACCAACCGCGTTCAAGATGGTTTCAACATTACTAATTCTCTGGGTGTTGCGGCCTTGTGCAAACTGGCGGGCCGGGTTGATGGCGATCAAGACGATGGCCGCCAACAAGGCGATCATGCCGATCACGACCAAAATTTCAATAAGGGTAAAACCGTTCTTGCGAACCTTGGCTTCTTTGATTTTAGTATCCATGATGTTTTTTATTTGTTTAATTTTTTTAAAAACGATCGTTTCGAAAAAAAATTGCTGTCGACCGGATTTATTTTTGTCCAAAAGTTGCCCCTGGGCTCCGCCGGCGGGCGGGCCCGCCGAGGAACGACCTTGAATACAGATCGACCTTTAGTTTAGGGCACGCAGCCATAGACAATGCCGGAGTCTTCTTCTGTCCAAGAGATCACGGTTAAATCCGGGGCGGAAAGGGTCGCGATGCCTACAGTTGACCGAATATTAGTATAGGCGAAAGCCCCGCTTTGGCCACGCTCGTATTTGGAACGGGCGTAAATATCCCAACAGCGAAAATAGGCAGAATGGCTGGCCGGGCACGAAACGACTTCAGCCTTGCAAAGCTTGCAGTATTCGAAAGGACCGCTGCCGATATCAACCCGCGTTTCACCCAAAGGCACGGTGGAAGACGCGTTCTTGGCTAATTCCAGCATTGCGGCCTGAACGCATGATTCAGCCAGAGAAACGCCGATCTTTTTATTTTCGTAATCAAGAGCGTTGAACCGGCCGCGAAACGTGATCGAGGCGGCGGAAACCATCAGAACCAAAAGCACGGCCGAAATGATAATAACCGACATTAATGCCACGAGCCCACGCTGGTTTTTCCGGTTTTGGGGAATCATTTTCTTAGAAAGCTGGTTATTTTAAATTCCTGAGAATAAACTTTACCGGTCGGGGTTCGTGTTTTCACATTAAAACAGGCATCGATCTTTTCAGCATCGGCGGCGCCACCGGTATGAGTGAACAACGGAATCGTGGAAGACGCGTGGCCGCATTGCGTAATTAAAAAATTTTGGCTGTTTATTTTTTCGCCATTGTAGTAAAGATAGCCGTCAGCGGCGCTAACCCAAGAAAGGGTTTGAGTGTCATTGCGGAAAGTATTTCCAGATATGGCCGGTTCAAGGAAATGGGCGGATCCGGAAAGAACCCAATTGGTTTTGGCCAAAATGAAATTGCCTTCTTCCTGAATATTTGCCCGCACCTTTAATACTTCAAGGCTTTCCACAATGGCAAAACCGGCGACCAGCAAGCCGGTAAAGATTAATCCGAGCAAAGCCATATAGACCAACGTTTCAATTAGGGTAAACCCTTTGTTCATATTACGGGCAGGCGGCGCCGCCCCAATCGAATAATTTGATAATATCATCGGACCGAAAAGAGGCGTATATTTTTTTATTTTCGATATCGAGCGCGGTCATATAGTTAGGTAAAGACCCAAAACAGCTGTTGCTGCTAACTTTTTGGATATTTAAAGGATCGGAAACATTCCAAATTTGAAATTCTTCGTTTGGTTTTTCAGTTACGAGGAAGACCATATTCGATGTTGCAACGATGTCTAAAATGTTTGATTGCGAGCCTTGCCCGGGGATATATTTGGAACCGATAAATCCGATGCCCGATAACGGATCGCTAATGTCTAAAATAAATAGATTGTGGTGATTGGCCGCACTCGGGCTACCTCCTTTGCGCCCCAAATAAGCGGTATTGCCCAAGATATACAGACTAAGAGCATCATTATCGCTTGCGGTATTCGTGGCCGTCTTGGCGTCGTAAGCGGTTACAAATTTTATGTTCGTTGGGTCATTGACATTATAAACCTGCAATTCACCGGTATTATCGGAGGTGGCTAAAAATGCGTATTGGTTTTTAACAAAAATTTTGTTAATGTTATGGGTAATTTTTTTACTACCCAATAATACGGGATTGGTCGGATCGGCAACGTCATAGATATAAAATTCATGATGATCGGTAGCGAAAAAAGGGAATTCGTGCGTCCCAATATAAACTTTTTTATCGTAATAATAAATACTGCGCGCGCCGGGGCAAGAGCCGCTGGCGCATTTGCCTTCAATGTTGGGAAGATATCTTACCGCAACAATATCGGTAGCATCTATATTCCTATAATCGGTAACATCGATAACTTGGAATTGAAATTTTGCCCCATAGGTATTTTGCACTGGATTCACACTTTTTTTGATTTCATCGAAATTTACCGCCACAAAAGCATAATATTTATTAGTATCAGGGTAAAAAGCCACATCAACTGCGTTAGCACCTTCGCCACCCAAATCGATACCAACATAATCAGGCGTTGCGCTATTATAAGGCGGCCATGCAGTAAAAAAATCCGGCTTGGGGGTTGCATCCGCATCTACCGCCAAATGAATAATACCATTAACAACGTCAATGTCGGTTCCCTGAGCGGTTGATATATGAACTTCACCGGCGCCAGCGGGATAAGATAAATCGCCCGGGTTTGCCATTTGCGCGCTACAGTCTCCGCCGAGCTTGGCGGCTTCTTTGGGGCTGGTAACCAATGACGCGAGTTTTGAGGATTGGGTACCGCTATTTTTTTCCCACGCAGTATTGTTGATAACTTTTTTGGCACAGGGGGAAATATCAATCACAGTCCGCGCGTTATCGTAAAAATCACCCTCATAGCTCGAAGTGGCCGATTTAACATCGGCAAAATCCATGCGCGCATCGGCTTGCGCCTGCTCCATATTGGCTTGGGCATAACGCAAGGCTTCGGAATTGGCACGACTATCAACTGCAAAGGAGCGGGCACCAAACAGCGTTGACGATACACCCTGCTCATAACCGGTGGCCGACAAAGTCAAAACAACACCCGAGAGGGTGAAAATGAGGATGGTCATTGCCAGCAGAATTTCCAGGGTGGAAAATCCCTTTTGGGAATATCTATTCGATTGACATCCTTTTTTGAATAACATCTTTAATTATTAAAAAAGATTGATTAACGCAACAATAACAAAAACTTGACAAGAAATCAATAGTTCGATGTAAAAAAAGTTTAATGAAACGGCAAATTTAGAAATACTAAATACAATTTATAGAGGTTCGACCTAATCGGACATCTTAAAGGTTAAACCTCGAAAATTCAAAACCAATACTAGAAATCGATGCGGCCGACAGAATTAACCGAGAGCGCCGCGGTCTGGCCGGCGCTGTTATTCATGTTAACGGGAGTGGAACCGCCGGAATGGTTACTGCCAGAAAGCTGGTCGAAAACCACCTCGGCGACGGGATTTACCTGCGTGGTGCTGCTTTCAAATTTGATGATCTCGTCGACCGCGGTTTCGCGGGTTACGTAATTATCGCCCTGGAAAATAACCATTTGATGCGCGGTGTTGTCAAAATATACGCCGTGGCGTTTGCCATCACTACAGGCGGCGCCCAAACAAACATTGTTTATTGCCTGCGCGCGGGCACGCTGAAGCGCGGCCACGGCCGCATCGCGATCATTGCGAAAAGAAAAGCGTCGGTAAGAATCCATACTCATCGACAATCCCAAAGCAGTAATGAGGGCAATCAGGCCAACAACAACTAACATTTCTACCATCGTAAATCCCCTATTGAATCTTTGCTTTTGGCGCGAGTAATTGCAGAAATCGCCAAACCCCTGCGGGCCTTGCGCCATCTGCGTTGTTGAAGCGGAAATTTTTTTGCCGCCGTACGCCAGTACGGCGCCGGCAAAAATTTTCACTTCGCCTAGCATCCGGCGCAATCGCAAAGATTCAGCGCTCGAAATATGGCGCGCTAGCCCGCCATATTTCGAGCGTGGATGCAAAAATACCACTGGCGTAAGCCCGGCATGTTTTGGCCGCGCATTCGTATTTTCTTGCACGCGGCCAAACGTGGAAGTTTTACAAGTTTTATGGTTGAAGGCTTTGAGTAATGCCATAGATCGGAGTAATAATCGACAACGCCACAAATCCCACCATCACACCCATCATAACCATCAGAATGGGCTCAATACTGGTGGTGAGGTTTTTGGTGGAAGTTGTCATTTCGTCTTCGAACATTTCCGAAACGTACATGAGGCTGGAATTCAGGCTGCCGGTCATCTCCCCCACCTGCACCATTTGCGGCACCAATATGGGGAACAACAGTTTTTGCTTTTTCATGGTATCGCTCATGGGTTCGCCCTTTATAACGCCTTCGGAAATCTCGCGGAACGCTTTTTGGTAGGCGGCGTTGCCCGAGGTTTCACCCGCGACGCGCAGGGATTCCAAAATGCCCACTTCGCTTTTCAGCAACAAGCTCATAGTGCGGGTGGAATTGGCAATGTGGTAGCTTTTAAACATCCTTCCCAGAATGGGCCAGCGCAACAGCAAGGTGTCGGAAAAAAGTTTGAACGCCGGAAGGCGCAAAAGCAGATTGTAAATAATGATAAACGCGAACAGGCCGCCCAGCATCCATGCCCAGTAAGTGCCCATGGTGTCGCTGATAATAATTAACGCCTTAGTACTCCAGGGCAGTTCGGCATTAAAACTATTGAACAACGGCAAAATTTTGGGGAACAAAAACACCGTGAGCATAATGACGATGGCAATAGTGGCCACCACAATAAAAGCCGGATAAATGAGCGCGCCAATGATGTTGCGGCGAAGCTCCTGTTTTTTCTTGAGCTCGTCGGCCAGGTAATTCAAGTTCTGCACCAGGGTACCGCTCATCTCGCCCACGCGCACGATATTGACCGCGAATTCGCCGAAAAGTTTTTGGTAGCAGTTCATGCCGCTGGCCAGAGATTTGCCTTTTTCCATCTGGTCGCGCAGATCTTTAATGATACGCGCGCCGTGGCGCGAGCCGGCCTGCTCTTCCAGCATGCGCAATGAGCTTAAAATGGGAATGCCGGCTTTGACCAATACCGACAAGCGCTTGGCAAAAATGATCTGATCCTGCAGGTTGAATTTTACGAAAAGCTGCCGCGGGCGTAGCGACGCATCTTTTTCAAAAAGCTCGAGCCGGCGGTCTTCGATCTTTTCCTTTTTATCTTTCTTTTTGAAAATGGAAAACTTTTGCGCTAGTTTTTGCCGGTTTTCGGCCGCCGATCCGCCGTTGGCGGCACCGGCTTTAGCGCCGCCATCACTAAAATTAGCCGTCTTTTCGGGAAGCGGATCGGTCAGGCGGCGGCGGTGTTCCGGCGCGGCCGGCTTTATTTTTTGGGTGACTTTTTTTAAAAAATTAGGCTTATTCATAGAGCATTCTTAAAACTTCTTCGATAGTAGTAACTCCTTTTTGCGCTTTCATGAATCCGTCCTCGACCATGGTTTTCATACCATGTTTGATGGCGATCTCCTTTAAAGTGCCGGCGGCTTCTTTTTTCAAAACCGCTTCGCGGATCGGATTATCGGGTACAAGCACTTCGTGGATGCCGATGCGGCCGGCATAGCCGGTCTTGCCGCATTTATCGCAGCCTTCACCGAAATAGAATTCGCTTTGGCTTTCTAGAATATCGGCAGGCACCACGTGGCTCAAGCTTTTAGCTTCGGCAGACGTGATCTTACGCTTGGCTTTGCAGTTGGGGCAAATTTTTCGTACCAGCCGCTGGCCGATGGCAACATTGACGGTGGACGCGATCAGATAACTTTCGATCTTCATGTCGAGCAGGCGCGGCAGCGTGGTGACGGCGTCGTTGGTGTGCAAGGTCGATAACATGAGGTGGCCAGTGAGCGCGGCGTTCACGGCAATGCCCGCGGTTTCTGGATCGCGAATCTCGCCCACCATGATGATGTTGGGATCCTGCCGCAAAATGGAACGCAAGCCGCTGGCAAACGCCAAACCGGTGCGCGGGTTGATTTGAATCTGCTGGATGCCGTCGACGGCGTACTCCACGGGATCTTCGATGGTGATGATAGAAACGTCTTCGGTGTTGAGCGCTTTCAACAGCGTGTAGAGCGTGGTGGTTTTACCGCTGCCGGTGGGCCCGGTAGATAAGATCATACCATACGGCTTGCGCGACGCGGTGCGCACTTTTTGCGCATTATCTTCGGAAAAACCCAGGCTTTCCAAAGTGAAAGCTTCGGCCTTATCGGAAAGCAAACGCAAGACGGCGTTCTCACCGTGGTAAGTGGGCGCCACCGAAACGCGGATATCAAGCGGCCGCGCACTAACAACAATGCGGAAGCGGCCGTCCTGCGGCGCCTGATGTTCGTCGGTGCGCAACCCCGAAAGGATCTTGATACGGCTAATCATTTCGGGAAGCAGGCGCGCGGGTAAATTGTAAAAATCATTGAGCACGCCGTCGATGCGGTAACGCACCCGGACGGTTTCGTTCTGCGGGTCGATATGAATATCGGAAGCCCGCAAGTTTTGCGCCTCTTCAATAATGAACGCCACCAGTTTGACGATCGAGGCGGCAGCACCCTTGGCTAGTTCTTGTTCGACGGTACTTTCGGCCATGAAAATTTATTTTGATTAATGACAATTATGATTAATCGACATATTTTTTAATTTGAATACAAAATATAAATATTGTCAAATATCAACAAATCCCCGATAACGGGGATTTGTTGATGCTTGTTCAAAAATATTCAATTATCGTATTCTAAGCCGCAATTTCCATCTAGCATATCTTGCGCCTTGGCTTTGCAAAAACCAGCAACCACACCAGGCAGAAGACCGCGCCCGCCAGGGCAATACCCAAGCCCGCGATCATGTCGGAGCCCAAGCCCGTGGAAACGGTGGTCGCGCCCTGCACGGCCCGGCGGTAAACCGAGACCGCGGCGCGGGAGTCGGCAATATCATTGCCCGCGTGGAGGGTTGCCACATTGTTGAGCGTGGTCTGGCCCCAGACGAAGCTGGAAGCGTTGGCCACGGTGGCAGTATAAGTAATCGTTTTGGTTTGGCCGGCTCTAATGGTCCCTAATTCCAGGGAACCCAGACTGCCGCCGGCCGGCTGGCCGTCAAGCATGATCTCGCGCACGTTGGTGATGCCGTTGGGCACCATATCGCCCACCCAGACATTGTCGGTGGTTCCCGAAACTCCGGTAACAACGATCTTGTAGCTGACGATGTCCAAAGGATTGGCCGAGACCGTGCCTTGATAGCCAATATTCTGGGTCAGGTTGGAAACGGTCTTGGTGATGCTTACCCGGCCCGATTGCGGCGGGATGTTGCAGGTTTCCGCTCTCACGATCTCGGTATCGGTAGCCTCACGGCCATTGCGGGTCACTTTGACGCGCGCGGTATAGGAACCGGCATTGCGGTAGTCGCACAGGTCGACGGCGGTATAATCGGCGGAATCATCGGAGACAATCTTGTCCCAGCTGCCGTCGTTTTCGCAATCGAAGTAGTAAGTGAAGTCACCACTGCTGCTGCCGTAGTTGGTCACGGTGGCGATCATATCCACATTGTCCAAGGGAGCACAGTCGGATTTGGGCCGCGCGATCAGGGAAACATTGAAGTCCTTCTGGCGACGCTCCACGGTGATCTTTACCGTATCGGAATCGCTGCCGCAGACATTACGCGCGGTAAGGGTGCAGGTGAAAGTGCGGTTGTAATCGTAATAATAATTGTCGTTGTTATAAGAGAACGACGGGCGCCAATTCGGACGAAGAATATCGCTATCTGACAAACTGCCGCCGGTGCAGCTCCAGTTGAGGCTATCATAATCGCCATCCACCGAACCGTCCAACTGCACGCGATCGTCTTCTTCGTTGAGGTAGCGGTCGCTGCCGGCATTAACATCGAGCGGATCATCGCTGCCGCTAAGAGTTACCGAATCGGTCGCGCTTTTCCCACCCCGGTTGCAAGTGATGGTATAGGTGCGCGAACCGGTAAAATTGCCCACATTCTCGGAACCCGAAGTGGCTTTGGAACCACTCCACGAACCGCTGGCGTAGCAGGAAGTCGCGTTATTGGAAGTCCAGCTCAAAGTGGCGCTGCGGTTGCAGCTGGCCGAGCCACTTGAGTTAAGGTCCACAGTAGGAGTTACTTGGCAGTTGCATTTGCACCAGCCGTTGCCGCAAAAGATCTGGCCACCAGCATTGGCGCATAAATTTTGCTGGTAGCTTGACGGGCTTCCGGATAAAGTATCCGAGCAGATATCAATATCGACACAGGAACCATTTACGCATTTCTGGTCATTGGAGCAGTTGGTAAAATTACCCCATTCAAGGCATTTGTCGGAATCGTAATTACCGCACTGCTTGAAACCGTTGCCGTTACAAACACGCTGGTCTTTGACGTCGCATTCGTTGGTACAATCATCAATACAAGTACCGTTGCTGCAAATTTGGCCGGAAGCGCAATCGCTATGCTGCCATTTAGTGCAACCATTGCCACCCATCACACAAGTCTTGTAACCGTTACCATCGCACATCTGATCCTTGATATTGCATTCATCGGTGCACTTGGCACAGACGGTTTCGGTGTATTCAGTAAAGCGACCGATGAAAATATATGGCACCGAAGTATTATCGCTGGGAAAAGGATTAACGCAAGGTCCTTCGTAGGCATCAACCTGGTTAAGACATTTGTCGGTTTTTACCGTCATGGTCATGGTCTGGCCCGGTTGCAAAGTGATCACCTGCGAATCGTATAAAGTCTGGGTGCTTAACCAGCCGGGGTTCGGGCTTTTGATGTACATCCGGTAAGAACACAAGCTTACCTGCTTGGCACCGCAGTTGGCCTTATTGGTCACATTCAGTTTGGCATCGGTGCCGTTCCCCGCGATATTAGCCCAACTGCCGGTCACGCAACCGGAAGCCGCTTGCGCGTTAACTTGAACAGCGAAAGCCGCGGAAAAAACCATTGCCGCGCCAAACATTAAAAACAATTTGATTGATTTACACATAGGTTGTTTTGGGTAAATTATTTATTAATTATTCTTGACTTTATATTATATCAGTTATTTCATTATTTGTCAATATACAGCTTTTGGGCAATCAAAAAACAAAGGGGCTTTTCCCCCCGGTTTGCGGCCGCTTTAAGCGGCGCGAAGTTGTTAAAACGCGGTTTTTGCGCCGACCAACCCGCGATTTCTTGGGTACATTTAAGTATAAAATGGCTCAAAAGTCAACCCAAACCCCCTTGGTTAGGAAGGGGGTTTAAAAAATGGCAATTTGTTAAATTTTCTTTGGTATTTATCCCGCCACGAATTTTTTGCTCTTTTTTGCCGCCAGCAACCACACCAGGCAAAAGACTGCGCCCGCCAGGGCAATGCCCAAGCCCGCGATCATGTCGGAACCCAAGCCCGTGGAAACGGTGGTCGCCCCCTGCACGGCCCGGCGCAAAACCTGCACCGCGGCGCGGGATTCGGCGGCGTCACTGCCGGCATGGACAGTGGCTACATTAGCAAGAGCGGTCTGGCCCAAGGTAAAATTCGAAGCGTTGGCCACGGTACCGGTGTAAGTAATGACCTTGATCTGGCCGGAACGGAAAGCACCCAATCCCAGGTAACCCAAAGTACCGCCAGCAGGCTGGCCGTCAATTTGGATATCACGTACATTGGTAATGCCGTTCGGGATTGTATCCCCCACCCAGACATTGTCGGTGGTTCCCGAAACTCCGGTAACGACGATCTTGTAACTGACGGTGTCTAAAGGATTGGCCGAGACCGTGCCTTGGTAGCCACTGTTCTGAGTTAAATTAGCTACGGTCTTAGTAATACTCACCCGACCCAATTGTTGCGGAATGTTGCAGGCTTCGGATTTCACGATCTCGGTGTCGACAGCTTCGCGGCCGCCGCGGGTTACTTTGACGCGCGCGGTATAGGGACCGGGATTGCGGTAGTCGCAAAGGTCGCTTGCGGTGTAATCGGCGGAATCATCGGAGACGATCTTATCCCAGCTGCCGTCGTTTTCACAATCGAAGTAGTAGGTGAAGTCGCCGCGGCTGCTGCCGTAGTTGGTCACGGTGGCGACCAGATCCACATTGTCCAAGGGGGCACAGTCGGATTTGGGCCGCGCGATCAGGGCAACTTTAAAATCCTTTTCCGGGTAGTCCGCGTAGATCTTAATACTGTCGGAATCGGAACCGCATTTATTTTTTGCGGTCAGGGTGCAGGTGAAAGTGCGGTCGTAGCCAAGCCGATTGCTGTCATAATAATCTTGATCGAGCGATGGCCGCCATAACGGATCGGTAACGCTGTAGGAAGAAAGACTGCCGCCGGTGCACGACCAGGAGAGACTATCGTAATTGCCGTTCACGGTACCATCCAAGCGAACGCTCCCGCCGCGGTCGTAAAGATATTTATCCACACCGGCACTGACATTGAGATCACCGCATGACTGGCCGCAATTGCAGCGGCACCAGCCATTGCCGCAAAGCATGGCGCCGCCGGCATCGGCGCATAATTCCTTTTCGTAAACGCTCGGACTACCCGACAGGCTATCGGAACAAATGTTCGCCGCCAAAACATTAGGAGCTAAAAAAAGGGCCGCCGCGAACAAGATCATTGAAAATACTGATTTGTTTTTCATGTTTTTTAAAATTACCGGTTTGGACAGACGCTGCCAAAACGGGCAAGCCGATGTTAGGCTTATATTTAAATAATTTGTACGTACCGCGCCAAAAAACAAAAATGGCAATTAACAAAACAAGGAGGTCTCCCCCCTTTTCCCGCCGCCTCGCGGACGGTACATTTTTTAAAAAACGGCCCCGCGCCCTCATGATCGTTTTCTTAATTAATATTTAAAGATAAACCACCTTAAAAGTCAATGAAAAAGCAAAAGGGCACCGTGGGAAGCCTGCTTGCGATTTATTAAAGATTCCTATATTATGTTTTTTAAGGAGGCAAATTTTTGCCAAGAAACTTGATGGCAGGAGAAGAACCACCCGGACCGATCCCCCGCGGAACAAGAAAAACAGGGCGCAGGAAAAAAGAGATACCGCCCAAGGATGGTATTGTCGTACTCACCAGGAAGCGGGGCTGGAAAGATGAAACGATAACTGCTCTTTTCGAAGGATTGCCTTTCTGCAACGGAATCGCATGCAAAGAAAGCAGGCTCTATGTTATCGGCTTGTGGCCCGAAAACACCATACGAGACATAATCCCTGACGCTTCCTTCGATTACGGCGTAATAGGCACAGATGAACTCCCGGCCGGGTTGTTTTGATCAGTTAATCCGCCGGGAAAATTTTTTTATTATTAAGCTTATTTAATTAAAATTACATAAACTACCCCGGGGCAGAGCCCCGAGATATTCCTCCGCTCCGCGATCGGAAAAGTTTGTTAATCCTTCGCTTCGCTCCGGGCTGAAATTTATCCCTGCGGCAAAGCCGACGGGGTATTCTGCCAGATTAATAAAGCCGCCGGCAAGGCGGCCTTTTAATGTCAATTTGGTTAGTTTTGGATTGCCGGGCTAGTCGAGCGAACCCAAGGATCCCCCAACCGCCATGAGCGCAACCGAAAGCATCACCCCAAGCATTGGAAGCACCAGAACAAAGACCCCGGCGCATGACAAGATCGCGATCCTCCGCAACGGCGTTTTTGCGCCGTAAAGCATACTGGCAAAAAAAGCCGACAGATAAAAATACACGCCGGCGACAAACCACCAGCCGCACGCGACCAAAAACGCGAAAAGGGCAAAAGCGACCGGAGCCATATCCAAGATCTCGAAATTACGCAACGCGTTAAGCAGAAAAACAACGGCAACGAACGCAACCAGGCTGACCGAACCTATAATAAGGCCGGTTTTTCTCAAATATGACGCCTTAACTTTCAGTTCAACATCGGATAAAGAAAATAATTTGGCCATTTTAATTGGTGAATGCAGAAATTTATTAATAGCTATTTCAAGCACATAATTTCCGGGATGTCAATTTTGCCCCGGCGGTTTTGCCGCCGCGTTTTTTCCTTGGCCGTTGAAATACGGTTTTTTGCGGAAGATATAAATGATCGCGGCCGCGAAGATCACGATGTACAGCGTTTTTACCAGCAAGAAATATTCCGCGGCATATCCAAGCTCTTCGGCATTATATTTACTTAAATCAATATCTTTGATGATATCCTGCAATTCCGCAAAACCAACAACCGATTGGATGAAAGCCGCGAAAATGAACAATAACCTTGACCAATTCCGCCGCATTAAAAATCCGTAGATGACCGCGGCCGGGCAGACGATCTGGGTGATATCAATCAAAATGTAATTACCGCCGGACCGGGAGATGTCAAAATAATGCGGGCTGGAAAATATCGAAAATAAAGATCCAATGATCCAAAAAACCAGGATCAAAATTATCAATGCAATACCGAAGGGCGTTCGTTGCGGCGGTTCGTTGCCGTTGTTTGTTTCCATTTTTGATTTATTATTCATTTAATCATCATACTATCCGGAGTGAAGCCCCAAAGTATCCCGATAATTAACACGAAACAATTGGATAATTATTCACATGGGGTTAACCCCATTTTTTTACTTATAATATCAACCAGATTCGCCGAAATATTTTCGTTACCAAGGCATTCGACCATGTTACCGGCCGGATCGATGATGAAGGCTTTGCGCGCCTGGTAGCCGGAGAGGTCGTTGGCAACGATCAGGTCAGCGCGCGAATGGCTCATGCTTTCGCCCGCTTTGGCGAATAACTCGGCAACTCCAAGACCGACTTCCAATTTAAATTTAACCAAAAAAATTTGCGGATCCCAAATTTTGACCTGGTCGACAATTTTGACCGTGGGTTTAAAAGAAATCGATAAATTTTCCTGCCCGGATTTTATCTTTCCATCAAACACCTCGGTAGGAACATAATCCGGGACCGCGGCAGTATGCACCAACGCCGACATTTTTCCCGACGCGACATGTTCTTTCGTCAAATTATACAACTCGTCGTAATACTTAAAGTTGATGATCTTTAAATTATCGGGCCACGAGGCGGGAATTTTGGCGCCGCCCGGCCCCAGCAAAAGCGTGACCGCAAATCCCCGGCGGGCGGCTTCCAAGGCAATGGCAAGACCGGTGTTGCCGGTAAAAATATTGGTGATCACCCGCACCCGGTCGATGGGAACCCAAACCGAGCCGGCGGTAATTAAAATTTGCTTTTGTGTTTGCATATAATCGTGGCGTATCAATAAATGAAAGGCGTATTGGTCGCGTGTTTTTGATCATACCAAAAAGCCGCCGGTTGGGCGACTTTTGGAAACGATGCGGGCCCGACGGGATTTGAACCCGTAATCTTCTCCGTGACAGGGAGACGTGATAACCAGGTTACACTACGAGCCCAGATTTTTTATACTCGATAGCCGATCGCCGGCTGTTAAAAGAAAATCAACACAGATTATATTTGCAGATAAAACTGTTTTCGTCAATCTCGAAATTTTTTGCAAACCAATCCGATCTTCAACGCCGCTTGTGCCGACGGCTGGATTCGAACCAGCGACCTCGGCCTTATGAAGACCTCGCTCTGCCACTGAGCTACGCCGGCGGAAGCTAAATCCTTAACAAATCCTATTTTCAAAATACGCACAGTAGTTAGTGTGAGTATTTCGTCAGTAGGAAAATTTGCTGCGCAAATTTGTCGCGGGGCCTGGAATTGCACCAGGGCCTCCAGCTTATGAGACTGGTGAGATACTACTTCTCTACCCCGCAGGGTTTTCGCGTAAAACGCGGATTACCTGTTAATAGTAACTTAATTTCACCTTCCCGTCAACCAGGGGTGGCCTTATTTTGCAACGAACGCCGAAACATCCCGCAGGGCCCGTTCAAAAGCTAAAATCGCGGTCTTCGCTTGCTGATAATCAATGATCGTTTTCGCATCATGGGATATGGTTTCGTAAAGCTGGTCCGCTTTTTTCAGGGATTCCAAGTCCGAAAATCTTGATGCCTGGGCCTTATCGAGCTTCTCGCCCAAGGTTTTTCCTTCGAAGTTTATGCGGGTCAAAACATCGTTAAGCAGATAATCGGCCTCGATCACCGCAAATTTGAATTGTTCTTCGTTTTTAGTAAGCAGCCGTTTTTTGATCAGGTTCCATTCCTTGTCGATCAGCCGCGTCCCGTAGGCGCGGTAGGTGAAAAACTCGATCACATCGATCAAGAACAATCTTTTCAAGTAAATGGTCGTAGTCCAAACATAAACAATGAACGCGATCACGCCCAGATCAAAAAGAATGAAAAAGATCTTGGCCCATAGGAGCCATCCGGTCATTTCCGGAAACAATATGTTTTCAATATCCGCGGAATTGATCTGCATGGGTATTTAAATCAAGCAATTGCCTCCAACGACCGGCCGATCGAAAACAACACCGATTCGTCGAAATGCTTGCCGATCACCTGGAGGCCAACCGGCAAATTGCCGGCCATGCCGCAAGGCAGCGCCAGCGAAGGCACGCCGGCAAGGTTTATTGAAATGGTAAAGATGTCGGCAAGATACATCTGCAAAGGATCGTCAACAATCTGGCCGATCTTGAACGGCAGCACGGGCGACACCGGCGCAACGATCGCGTCGACGATTTCAAACGCCCGGTCAAAATCGCGTTTAATGAGCGAGCGCACTTTTTGCGCGCGCACATAATAGGCGTCGTAATAGCCCGCGGAGAGCACGTATGTCCCCAGCATGATGCGGCGGCGGACTTCGGAGCCAAATCCCCGGCCCCGGCTTTGGGAATAAATATCGGCAAGATCTTTGGCATCCTGGTGCGAGAAGCCGTAACGGACACCATCGAACCGCGCCAAATTGGCACTGGCCTCGGAAGTGGCAATAATATAGTAGCAAGCCAGGGCGTATTCGGCGTGCGGCAAACTAACCTCAACCAGTTCATTTCCTTGTTTCTCGAATTCGGCCAAACGCTTCTTGACCGCCGCCTCGATCTGCGGATCAATGCCTTCGATAAAATATTCTTTTGGGATGCCGATACGGTATTTATTTTTTTCTTCGGACCTGCCCTGGAAATCAACCGCGGTACCGTCCATAGGATCGGCACCCCGGATCGCTTCAAAAACTGTCTGCGCGTCGGCAACAGTTTTGGCCAAGGGACCGATCTGGTCAAGCGAAGACGCGTAAGCGGTGCACCCGTAGCGGGAAACCGCGCCGTAAGTGGGCTTCAATCCCACCACACCGCAGAAACACGCGGGCTGGCGGATGGACCCGCCAGTATCCGACCCGAGCGCGGCCACGCAAAGGTTTCCCGCAACCGCCGCGGCCGAACCGCCGGAACTACCGCCCGGCACCCTCTCGGGATCGCGCGGATTCCGTGTCGGGCCAAAAGCTGAAGTCTCGGTGGAGCTGCCCATGGCAAATTCGTCCATATTGGTTTTTCCCAAAATGACCGCGAAATTTTGCTTAAGTTTTTTGACCACTGTGGCGTCGTAGGGGGCAATGTAATTTTCCAAAATTTTCGACCCGGAAGTGCACCGCATGCCATCAACCATAAGATTGTCTTTTATGGCCATGGGAATGCCGGCAAGCGGAGGCAGGGCCTCCCCCTTTTTTATTTTTTCGTCAACGGTTTTCGCCTGGTCCAGGGCGCCGCCGCGATCAATACCTAAAAAAGCGAAAATTTTTTCGTTTTCGTTTTCGATCTTATCCAGATACGCATCGGCAAGTTCGGCCGCGGAAAATTTTTTTTCGGAAAGACCCGCGCCTGCCTGTTTGATTGTTAAGTCGGTTAGTTCCATGATGGCTGAATTATTTTACTAGAAAATCGCTTTTACTTTTAAGTAGTTATCTTTGGTTTGCGGCATTTGTTTGCGCAGTTTTTCCAGATCTTCCCTGCTCCTTTGCTCTTTAACATCGCTCCGCATTACGTTATTAATTTCGATGGAATGGGTAAAAATCCGGGCGCCTTCGGTATCGGCGGCCCTTAATTTGTCGATATAATCCAAAATACCGGAAAGGTCTTTCTGGTATTCGGCGATCTCCTGGTCGCTTAATCCCAATCGGGCCAGATCGGCGATGTGCTGCGTTTCTTCCTTGGAAAGCATATTATTGCGTCCCGCTCCCCGGCGGGATAATTAATATTTTAATTTAGAATTTTAAAATTTTGCCATAAAACCTGCAATTACACTATAACCCAATTTTGGTGTTATGTTAACCTTGACTTTTATTTTATTTATTGCTTAAAAAATTGCAATCCTATTTAAAATTTGCTAAGTATTGGTTGGAGGGAATCATGACCACATGGAATGCACAACCAACAGCCCCAGATACGGGGTACAGCGACGAGAGTTCAGGCGAAGGCCAACCAACCCAGCCCCAACCATTGATAAGAATAAGGTGCGGCGAAGGAAGTTGATCTTTGCAATCCTTTTTTAAAACAAACGCCCCCGCTCGCCAACCGGCCGAGCGGGGCGATTTATTGGCAAATAGCCGCTTAAAGTGTCAAAATTTGATAATTCTAAACGAAATAACCCAAGCCATACAACTGGAAGCTATCATTTGGAATTTGATGCCGGGCGTGAATCAATGAATTATCAATTTCTGACAAAACTAGATCCGGGCAACTAAAGCGTCCGGATCGATCATTGTAAATAACTCCCCCGGCGGCCGATTGGCCTCCGGGGGTTTTGATCTTATATATTCGAAATTTGGGTTTTTCCAATACTCGCCGCCCGTTGCTAGCTAAATATTACTTGGGCGGTTCGAGTTCTTTGGTTTCAATAAGCACTTCCTTTAATTTGTCGAGATTTTCGAGCACCATGCCCGCGCCGCGCACCACGCTGGTCTTGGGATCTTCTACGGTCTTGACCGGCATGCGGGTTTCCTTGGCAATCAGCTCATCCAGGCCGCGCAGCTGGCTGCCGCCGCCGCAAAGGTAGATGCCGTTGTGCATGATATCGGCGATCAGTTCCGGCGGAGTTTCTTCGATAGCCATCTTGATCTCGTTGACAATCTGGCGCACCGATTTTTCAATGGCCCGGCGGATCTCGTCTTCGGAAATCACGATCTCTTCGGGCAGGCCGGTAACCAAATTGCGGCCGCGCATCTTGAAATCGCGCTTGGCAGGTTTTTCTTTTTTGGCCGCCGCCCCCTTGGGTGCCGGCTGGCTTTCGGCGGCATATGCCAGGCCGATGCCGATCTTGATGTTTTCGGCCATCCGTTCGCCGATCAAAAGCTTATACTCTTCCTGGACAAACTGGACAATATCCTCGCAAAGCTTATCGCCGGCCACGCGCAAGCTTTTCCCGAGCACAATACCCCCAAGAGAGATCACCGCGATCTCGGTGGTGCCGCCGCCCAGATCAACCACAAAGCTCCCCTGCGCCTCTTGCACCGGCAAGCGGATGCCAATGGCCGACGCCATCGGCTCTTCGATCAAAAAAACTTCTCGCGCACCGGCCGATTTGCCGGCGTCGAGCACGGCTTTTTTTTCTACCTCGGTTACCCCAACCGGCACACCCACGATCACCCGCGGGCGCATATTGAACAATAACCGGCGTTTGCGCGCTTTTTCTATGAAGTAGCGCAACATTTGCTCGGTAACTTCGAAATCGGAAATAACTCCCGACCGCAAGGGCCGCACCGCGGTAATGTGCGACGGCGTACGGCCAACCATTTTTTTTGCCTCCTCCCCTACCGCCAGAATCTGGCCGGTTTTTTGATTGACCGCGACCACCGAGGGTTCAAAAATAACAATTCCCCGGTCCTGGACATAAACCACGGAGTTGGCCGTGCCAAGATCAATGGCCATGTCTTCCGAAAAAAGTTTTGTGAAATTTTTCCAAAAATTCATTTTAATTCGCCGTAGCGTTAAATTTCATTTCGCAGAATTCATCCAATCCAACCATTTTGGATTCTTTCGAGTCGCGTTTTTTGATCTCGACGCAATTTTTATCTAAAGTTTTCTGGCTGATGACCGCGCGCCAAGGTATCCCCATCAAGTCGGCGTCCTTGAATTTTTCCCCGGCGGTCTTTTGCCGGCGATCGTCGTGCAGAATATCGATGCCTCGCGCCTGCAATTTTTGGTATATAATTTGGCCGGCCTCTTTTATTTGGCAATCGACTTGCGCATCTTTAGCTTCCAATTCCAATAAATGCACCAGGTAAGGCGCGATCAGATCGGGCCAGATCAAGCCGTTATCATCGCGGCTGATCTCGGCCACCGTACCCATCAATCGGGTTAAACCGATGCCGTAACAGCACATTATCACCGGCAACCGGTTTTGGTCAACACCCGCAACTTCAAAACCGAAAGCGGCGCTGTATTTGGTTCCCAGCTTGAAAATATTGCCGATCTCGATAGCTTTCTTACTATCGAATCCGGTGCCGCCGCATTCGGGACATTGGGGATATTCTTCTTTTATTTCGCGGTTGATCGTAAATCCGCAATTATCGCAAACAAATATCGTATCTTCGCCGGCTTCGGTAACAGTCTGGAACTCGTGCGAGAATTTTGAGAAAGTGCCGCCGCTGGCGAGGGTCAAATAAGTGTTATGCACGATCCCCGCCGATTTGAAAATCCCAAAGTAAGCTTCTTTTACCCGCTCGTAATATTCGTCGCAATCTTTTTGGTCCACATGGAACGAATAAAGGTCTTTCATCAGGAATTCCCGGCCGCGCAGCAATCCGGATTTGGCGCGCAATTCGTCGCGGAATTTTGTCTGGATCTGATAGATGCCAAAAGGAAAATCGCGATACGAGAAAGCGTGTTTTTGCGCGATGGGCGTAACCATTTCCTCCAAGGTGGCGCCCAAGCCATATTCGTCCCCGCCTTTGCCTTTCAGCTTGAACAACACATCCAGCCCGGTCCAGCGGCCGGTTGCCTCCCAATTTTTTTTGGGAACCAGGGCGGGCATCACTACCCGCTGCGCGCCCAAGCCATCCATGGAATCGGAAATTATTTTTTCAATTTTTTGGATCACGCGAAAACCAAGCGGCAAAAGCGTGTACACGCCGGCCGCGGCCTTGTCGATAAATCCCGCGCGTAAAAGAAACCGGGTACCGGCGCTGGTTTCGTCCTCGGAAATATCTTTCTGGGTTTTGGTAAAAATTTGCGATTGTTTCATACTTCTGGAATATTATTTGCTCATTAGAACAGGCTATGCACAATGCGCCAAATGTCCTGCGCCGTAATTATCAATGCCAAACCGATCAAGATCAAAAAGAATGCGCCGTTGAGGTTCTGCTCAACGTTGAGCGGGGCGGGTTTGCGGCGGAGCGCTTCGACCAGCAAAAAAACCAGCCGGCCGCCGTCCAATGCCGGTATCGGCAACGCGTTGAACACCGCCAAATAGACCGAAAGCATCGCCAAAAATTGCAAATAATATCCGGCACCCATCTGGGCCTGCTTAACCATCATATCCATGATCCCGATGGGCCCCACCACCTGGGCTCCTTGAGGCATCCCTTCCTTTTTGACCAAGCGGCCGATAATTTCGCCCCAACCTTCAAAAACTCCAATCGTCATATTCCAGGTGGCCCTAAAGCCGTTGCCAACCGCTTCATACCAAACATATTTTTTTTGCGCCGACCGCATAAGCATGATCCCGATAACACCTTTGCCATCGGATGGATTCGCGTGCGGCGTAACCGAGGTTTCGGCCGCATTATTGGCCCGATCGATGCCCAGAACGATCTCCTGGTCTTTATACTTGTCGGCAAGTTCTTGCATTTGGCCAACCTTATCAATATTTACCGTATCACCGCCTGATTTAAGACGAACGCTTTTGATAATATCACCCATTTGCAATCCCGCGGCGGCAGCCGGAGATTCCGGCAGGACCGAAACCACCAGCACTTTGGCGTTATCGGCGGAATCATTATCATCGATCTGCTCAATGGCGCCCGTCAAGAAAACAAAACTATAGATCGCGACTGCCACCAGCCAGAATGAAATCACCCCCGCGGCAATAATGATCGCGCGCTGCCAGATGGGCTTGGAAGTGAAGCTTTTAGAGTCGCTCTCGCTGCCGCCATCTTCTCCATAGATCTTCACGAACGCGCCAAATGGAATGAGATTTATCGAATAAATAGTGTCGCCTCTCTTTTTCCCCCAGATCCGCGGCGGCAAGCCAATCCCGAACTCTTCAACTTTCACGCCGAATTTGCGGGCAAACAAAAAATGTCCCAGCTCGTGCAGAGTTATTAAGGCCAGCAAACTAAAAATAACCAGAAGAATTGTGAAAAGCATTAATATGCAGATTTATGATTTAAGATTTAAGATTTATGAATTAATTTCGATCGGTATCGGGTTTAACCGTAAATCGTAAATCGCGATCCGTAAATCGTGGGTTATTCGGCAATTTCTTTTTTCTTGCGCTCGCCAGCCTCTTCGATCTTCTTGCCGTAGGAATCGATAAGTTTTTGCAATTCTTCTTTAGCCTTAAATTTATCGTCTTCGCGGATCTCGCCTTCGCGTTCGAGCCGCTGTACCTGCGACCAGGCGTCGTCGCGGCTGCGGCGGAGGGCCTGGCGGGTGTCTTCCTGGATTTTGGCGATCACTTTCACAAGACTTTGCCGGTATTCGCTGGTAAGATCGGGCATGACGATGCGCAACACACTGCCTTCGGGAGACGCTGACAACCCCAGCTGCGAGGCTTCGATGGCTTTTTGAATGGGTTCGAAATAGGACTTATCCCAAGGCTGGACTACGATCTGGCGCGGTTCGGGCACTGAGATCATGGCCAATTGTTTTAACGGAAACCTCTGGTCAAAGCATTCCACGACCAGGTCTTCGATAATATTGGAACTCGCCCGGCCGGTATGGATCTTAACCAATTCCCGGTCCAAGTAAGCAATCGCTTTGTCAAATTCGGGCTGAATTTTTTTGATAACGTCTTTATATTCCATATAGAACAGCTGGTAAGCTGATTAAGTTAATCAAGCGGACAAGCAAAAAAACGGCATTCCGCTCTGTTTATATATTAGCAGAATTTAAAGCGTTGTTAATCTTGACTTAATCAATAATTAATTTTATAATTTTTTTATGCGACCGTTCTTTATATGGCTTGTTTTAGCGCTTGCCTTGATTTCTATGGCAAGCGCCACCGGCACCGACGAAAGCATGATTAGGATGGAAGGGAACGATCTTGTATTTGACGGTGAGAAATATTTTGGACAATATCCGTCGGCATACGCATTAATCACAGCGTGGGACGGCGTTTGGAACGACGATGCGCGCAAAAGGGGCGATATTATTATAAGAAAATTGGTCGTTCCCAAGACGGTATCCCTGTTCAGATATCCTCTTCCGGGGGCAATGTCGTATCTAGTCGAGGAACAAAATGGTTTGTGGACCGTAGCCCATTCGTGGGGCGGGTTGTGTCATGAAAGATAAAAGCAGTTATTTGTCGATATTTTTTTTCGGTTTTATTATTTTGGCCACATGCGCGGCCGGAATCGAAAAAAATGAAAGTAATGTATCGATTGGCAGCTATTTTGAGGATGAAAATCTTCTTTGGCTGGAGAATACCGGTGCCAGTAATTTTACCGGGTCGCTGCTGTTTTGGGATCAAACAAAAATTCCAATAATAGACAGTCCGACAAAAATTCAAGGTATTAAGATCGCACACAACAGCGAGCTCTATATCACGGCACCGGAAGGATTCGAAAACGGCTGGTATGTTTCATTGAAAAACGAAACCAGCGAAGAGGTTGATTCCAGGAGATTCAATCTGAATTGAAATTATCCTTTGCGGCGATATTGGAGCGCAAGCCTAATCCAATCTCGCCGCTTGATCTTTTTATAAATCAAGCATGAAATTCTCGATGGCCAGGCGCGGACTGGCATTCGTTGTTTGTAAAACCACGCTCAGATCGTGGATTTTGTTTAAGATTACGGCAATTTTTTCCGGAGTAAAGCGCGGCTCTTTGAGCTTGGAAAACACAAATTGGTTTTTTGCCGGATCGGTTTTGGATACTTCCTTGATTTGCGCGGCGGCCAGCGATTCGAGCAGACGGTTGCGGAAATGAAATTGCCAAATTTCAATGATCTCGCCGATATCGGAATTTTCGTCATCGGTAATTTTTTTGGCGTAGTTGAATTTTTCGGGAAGCTCGGCATCAACTACCGCGGCAAACTCCTTTTCGCTTTGGCGCCACCTTAACAGATTATCTTCATCGGCAATGAAAAGCGCCAGGCGTCCGGGACGGCCGAAAGAGGCCGCGGCGGCTTCCTTGGTTTTATTCTCTTCAAAACCATTGCCGATGCGCGCAGCAAATTCATTCATTTCCTTTACGGCCACAAATCCGAATTTAACGATCTCGCAGCGCGAGCGGATCGTGGCTAAAAGGCGGCGGGAATCGCGGGCGACAAGGATGATCAACGCGTTTCCGGGAGGTTCTTCCAAAGTTTTTAAAAGGCAGTTTTGGGCTTCAACATTCATCAAGTGCGCGTCGTCGATCACCGCCGCTTTATATTTTGCCATTGAAGCGGTGAGTGACAGCCTTTTGATGAGTTCGCGGATCTGCCCCACCGTAATTTCGCCGGCAGGCTGGCCGGTTTTGGGATCGACAAGCGGCGCAACAAACACAAAATCAGGATGCGCGCTTTGCGGCGTTATTTTTATTCCCAGCATGCCCGAAAGCCACTCGAGGGCGGCGGTTTTTTTACCCACTTTATCCGGACCGCTAAAAATATACGCGTGCCCCAGACGGCCGGATTCTTTTGCCCGCGCCAGAAATTCGAGTTGTTTTTGATGGCCAATAACCATAAGCAAACCGTTAAACGGAATTACTTTAATGCGAGCGGCGTAAAAATTCCTTAAAAACCAAGTGGCTATTTTTTGGTCATGATGGATTTCTTGTAGAAATCGAGATTTTCCAAAACGGCGCCGGTGCCTTTGGCCACGCACAGCAGGGCGTTCTCGGCAACACTGCACGGTACACCGATGGAATTGGTAACCATGTCGGATAGGTTGGCCAGAAGACTCGAACCGCCGGCAAGCACCATGCCTTTATCCATAATATCGGCCGATAGTTCGGGCGGCGTATCGCGCAATACCGCCTTTATGGTTTGCATTATCTCGGCCAGTGAATCCTGCACCGCCTCGCAAACCTCGTTGGAATTGATCTTGACATTACGCGGCAGCCCAGTTACCAAATCGCGCCCGCGGATATCGAGCACTTTGGGTTCTTTTTCGGGAACCGCGGTGCCGATATTTATCTTAATATCTTCGGTGGTCTGGTCGCCGATCGCCAAATTATGCTTGCGCTTCACGTAATCGGCAATGGCCGCGTCCATCTTGTCGCCGGCCACGCGCAAGGACTGAAAATTGACAATACCACCCAAGGAAATAATGGCCACTTCGGTAGTACCACCGCCGATATCCACGATCATATTACCCGAGCAGGAATGGATGGGAATACCCGCGCCGATCGCTGAAAGGATAGGTTCTTTACAGAGATAAACCGCTTTCGCCCCCGCATTCATCCCCGCTTCGATCACCGCGCGGCGCTCGGTGGAGGTAATACCCGCGGGTACGCTGATGACCAACTCGGGCTTGAAAAAATGGAATTTCCCCGAAACTTTATGGATAAAATAGCGGATCATGGCCTGCGTAACAACAAAATCGGCGATCACGCCGTCTTTCATGGGCCGGTAGACCCGGATGGTATCGGGAGTGCGGCCGATCATTTCGTTGGCGGCGCCCCCCACCGCCAGAATTTTGTTCTCGTCCAAATCAACCGCGACTACCGACGGTTCCTGCAGGACCACACCTTTTTTGGGAATAAATACCAAGGAATTCCTGGTGCCAAGATCAATGCCGATTTTCATAGATTTAACTTTAGCCATTAACTTTCAACCGCGAATCCGAATAAAATAACCAATCCAGATCAAAATCAATTGTTAAAAGTTAAAGTTTTTCGTGGTTTCACTCTACCCCATTTAAAAGATTTAAGCAATAAAATAAATTTTTACGTTTATAAAAGGAAAAAGATTAACATGGGGATGCTAATCTGCGGGACTAAAGTGCTCTTCGCAGCGGCGAACCCCCCTGCGGAACACCTCCCATTGCATGCCGGAACTTGCTTCCGTGCCGCTGGCTATTTTCCATGCTTCCCCCCAAACCTGGCCATCCTGAGTTATGCGGCAATCATCAAAAGATATCAGCACGGGATAAAAGCAAACCGGACCACCATTGACGTTGGCATATTCCGGATCAATAAAATTACTTGCGCCCAAACGAGCGTTGGCGTCGATTTCAAGACCGTAATAATCTTTTAGTATCCGGCGCGCCGCTATCTCGCATAGATTTTCGATTGCCAATATTTTTCCCGGGCTGCTTGCCGCTTCCCAATCGGGCATTATTATTTCACCCATCGGCGGCTGTCTTTTATCGATACCTAGAAGAATTTGGTTGGGCTGATCCGCGGCTTTTCTTAAAACCAATAGGACCACCATTATCCAATCTATCGAAAAATTTACGCTTTTCTTGCCAGTTTCTTGATCAGTCAAGACTATCACCTTTTAAAAGATCCCCAAAGAACCTACGCCCAAGCGGCATAAGTCGCTTTGAGCATCTGCCGAATCTTTAACAGATAACGCGCAAACCGTCAATAGATATAGGTAATGTGTACGGACATTTTGCACCTTTTTCGATAAGCTGGGGACATGAAAACCATGGCCGAAAATATAGCCGCGGAGCGGCTAAGATGGATCAAGCCGGTTATTGATAGAGAGATAAGCATCGAG
>Ga0209340_1000864_pt1 | contig 26682 bp, 24 predicted proteins | sample EPASupsiteSAE323_FD_187266 | JGI IMG/M metagenome (GOLD analysis project Ga0209340, IMG submission 187266) | Bioremediated contaminated groundwater from EPA Superfund site, New Mexico - Sample SAE3-23 (SPAdes) (version 2) | ecosystem: Environmental > Aquatic > Deep subsurface > Groundwater >... | reverse complement strand
TTTTATGGGCTTTGTAGCCGCCATAATTGGTATGTTGTTTTTTGCTACAGGCCTCTCTTATGCTGATAAACCTACTTTTTGCGGCAGTTGTCATTCAATGCAGCATGTGTATACCTCATGGCAAAATTCAAATCATCAGCATTTTACCTGCGGCGATTGTCATTTACCCCAAGAAAATATTCTTGCCAAATTATATGTCAAGGGTGAAAACGGCCTCCGCCATACTTATCACGAAGTGCTGCGAGATTATCCCGATACCATTTCTTTCACTACGACAGCTAATAGCATCGCCAATAACAATTGCCTGCGTTGCCACGCTTATGTAGTGGCTCCTACCCCACTCGCAGCAGGAGAAAAAAACTGTATACATTGTCATCGCAATCTTATTCATGGCCGGGGACAGGTTGAAGGAGGAGTAACTGTTGAATAGAATGCAAAAGATATTAGTGTTATTTTTGTCAGTATCGGTTTTATTCTTTGCTCTCATTACCGTCAGAGTATGGGCCATAAAGCCTCCTGCAGTCATGAAGCTGACACCTATCGCTGCTGGTGAATACGATCCTGCTCTTTGGGGGAAATCCTACCCTATGGAATACAATAGTTACCAAAAAAATTTAGATATGGCATCTTCACCAACTGGCTATAATGGCAGCATTAACTACCAAAAGGCAGAACGCCAGCCCGAACTGTATGTGAATTTTAAAGGTAATCCTTTTAGTAAAGATTACACGGAGGACAGAGGACACCCTTATGCTCTTGAAGATCTTCTCCATTCCAAACGCATTAGTCCTACTAGCAAAGGAGCCTGTATTACCTGCAAAACACCTGCCATTGAACAGTTCTATAATCAAACAGGATGGGCCTTTGCAAACGAACCCTTAGGGAATCTTGTGCAACAAGCAAAGCATCCCGTCACTTGTGGGAATTGTCATGATCCTGAGACGATGGCACTGCGCGTTATTAATCCCGCTTTTATTGAGGCCATGTCTCGCCAGGGAGTGGATGTAGCAAAAGCAAATCGTCAAGAAATGCGCAGCTACGTTTGTGGACAATGTCATGCTGAATATTATTTTGCACCCAATACCAATCAAGTAGTTCTCCCTTGGGATAAGGGTTTTACCCCTCAAGAAATTTACGAATATTATTCTACAAAGCCCAATGGCTTCGAGCAGGATTTTATTCATCCTGATTCGCAAACTCCAATCTTAAAAGCCCAGCATCCGGATTACGAAGAATCTAGCACCGGCACTCATGGTAAGTTCGGTGTATCTTGTGCTGATTGCCATATGCCCTATATGCGTAGTAGCGGACAAAAATATACTTCCCACTGGGTTACCAGTCCACTACGTACCGTCAGAGAATCTTGTACACCTTGCCATACCCAGGGCAGTGAACAGTTATACAATCAAGTAAGAGCTATACAAGACAATACTTGGCAGCTACAGCGAACCGCTGGCACAACAGTAGCTCATGCCCATGATGTACTAAAAAAGGCTAGGGATATTCCAAATGTAAATAACGACGAGCTTGCTAATGCTCGTAAACTCCTGCGTCAAGCCCAATGGTATTGGGATTATGTGGCAGCTGCCAATAGTCAAGGCTTCCATAATTCCGTATTAGAGCTTCATACCTTAGGTCAATCTATTGATCTTGCCAATCAGGCTATGACTGCTGCAAATCGTGCTGCCGGCAGGAATGATTTGTAAAAATTATAAGAGGTGAATAGCAAATGAAAAATATACACCATAAGCAGTATCTTCTTTTACTATTATTAATGGGTAGTTTGTTTTTCTATGGTTGTGCCAATATTAATCCTATTGACCCCCAATCTCCATCCACCATACCCACTCCAAAAACAGAGCAAGTAGGAGATAGTATCGTTACTTATAACTATGCCGATACTGGGGATGTTCAGCTATCTGCCAATAATCTTACTCTCAAGGTTGGACAACGTCTCATTCTTGAGCCAGCCCTAGGTCTTAGTAAAAATACTCGCTTTACTTCCTCTGGAGAATATTTTTTTAGCAATATCATGCAACAAGACATGGACCAATCGAATGAGACAAGGGTTGTATTTATCGGGGAAAAACCTGGAAAGGGTAAATTGCAAATCATTCCTAACAGCACCGAAATAGATAGAGCCGTCGACTTGTGGGTTACGGTAATTCCCTAAGACTATTTCGTAAATAAGAATCAAAAGAAGTGTTATTTATCCTTATTGGACAAATAACACTTCTTTACGTAAAACTCTAACGATTATTCTCTTTTAGAATTAAATGATATTGATAGCTTTGGCAATTAAAAATGCAAGGATAGCGCCAACAAATGGCCCTACAATTGGAATCCAAGAATATTGCCAGTCTGAATCACCTTTGTTGGGAATAGGCAAAATTGCATGGGCAAGGCGTGGACCTAAATCACGAGCTGGGTTAAGAGCATATCCAGTGGTTCCTCCTAAACTCAGTCCGATTGCCCAGATTAAAATACCGACTAAAAACGGCCCTAATCCTGGCGCAACCCCCACGTTTTTAGCAAATATGGAAAATACCGGCAATACAAGCATAACGGTACCAATAATCTCCGAAATCAAATTAGAGCTCACTTTTCTGATTGCAGGACCAGTGGCAAAAACTGCTAATATTAAACCACTATCTTCTGTTTGCTCCCAATGTGGTCCAAAATGAATCCAAACAATACAGGCTCCCACAAAAGCGCCTAATAGCTGGCAAATCATAGTAATAACAGCTTCAGTCGGCTGATAAATTCCCATCATAGCTTTTACTAATGTTACTGCTGGGTTAATATCTGCTTGCGGAGCCCCTGTAGCCATCGCGCAAAAAACAGCAATCATTACAGCAAATCCCCAACCTGCTGTAATTACCATCCATCCTCCACCCTCTGCTTTTGTTCTCCTTAGCACAACGTTTGCTACAACTCCAGTACCAAAAATAATCAGTATCATTGTACCGAAAAATTCACCAAAATAACTTGACATAAATAATCCCCTTTCCAGCTTTATGATTGCTTACTGCCAGGACTTCATCCATTTTACAGCAATACAACCGGTCTGCATTTGCTAATCTTTGTTTTATTTTTCTTTATTCATCGGCTCTACTTATTCCATATTTTTGCGCTTTTGCCGCCACTGTTTTATGGGTAATTCCAAGAACCTTTCCAGCGGCAGTATAACTGCCGTACTTCTCCAAGGCGACTCTTATAATTTGCTTTTCATATTCCGCTAAAGGAAACAATTCACTTTTCAGCGATGTACCCATAAAAATATCCCGCATTTGAGTCTCTTTATCATCGGATTGATTCATACAAGATGTAGGAATATCACTCAATTCAATATAAAGACTATCTGTTAAGGCAATCATTCTTTCCAGAATGTTTTGCAATTCTCGTACATTCCCTGGCCAATCATGCCTTATTAAAGCATCCATGGCCGATTTTTTAATCCCAATAATTTGTTTACCAAATTCCTGGCGGAACTTTTTCAAGAAGTAGTCTACTAACAGTGGAATATCTTCTTTCCGTTCCTGTAGAGGCGGTAAATAAATCGGTATTACATTTAAACGATAATATAAATCCTCTCGAAAGCCCCCATCTTTGACCATTTGTTCCATGTTTCGGTTGGTTGCGGCTAGGACTCGTACGTCCACTTCAATGGTTTCTTCTCCACCCACTCTTTCAAATTGGCTGCTTTGCAAAACTCTTAGCAGTTTGGTCTGCATGCTTACTTCCATTTCACCGATTTCATCTAAAAAAATTGTGCCCTTATCAGCTAGTTCAAATTTCCCTAGCTTCCTTTTTACTGCCCCCGTAAACGAACCTTTCTCATGCCCAAAAAATTCACTTTCCAATAGATTCACTGGAATTGCTGCACAGTTTACTCGAATAAAGGGCCCTTGTGCACGGACACTAGCCTGATGGATACCTTCCGCAACAAGTTCTTTACCGGTACCGCTACTACCACGTATTAAAACTGTAGATTGTACTTTTGCCGCCTTGGCCGCTAATGCCAAAGCATCTAACACTTTTTGGCTCATACCAATAAATTTTTCAAAGGCTTTTCCTGATTTCATCGTACGAAGCATTTTTTGTTCTGGAGATTCACTTTTCATATTCGAAGCAGCATACCAACCTACTTCTTTATTTTGATTTCCTTTCTGCTCCAAAGGCTCACTCTTCATTCGTGCAGAAAACCAACCGGCTTCTTTATTTTGAGTTAACTTTTCCTCTAGATATTCAACTTTAGCAATGGCAATCTGAAGCTGATCTTTCAAATTGCGTATTTCTTTGCTATCTTGTATCACTAAAATAGCACTAGTAAATTTACCCCCTACAAAAATAGGATTAATATCAGCTACTACAGAAATACCATTTGTCATCTCAATAACAAAATTCATTACTTTTCTACCAAAGAAAAGTTCCTCACCATTTGAGCCGGTGGGGGAAAAATTATTAATGTGCTGTCCGATAATTTGCCCTGATGACAGGCTCATAGCTTCTAAAAAAGCCGCATTAGCATAGGTAATATAGCCATTTGTATCTAAATTGCAAATCCCATTTGGCAAAGACTCTAGAATTAAAATTTGGCTTTCTTTTAATTCCTTAATATCCTTCGATGCCTTTATTTCTTGCAAATCCCATAAATTACTCATATTATGATCGGAAATAGCTGACTCTAAATCATTATTTTCTAAGATATTTATCATCTGATGTACAGCAGTATTAGAATCTTCTCCCTCACTTACTACCCCAATTTCATCACCTTTTTTAATTGGTAGATTCATTAAGGACAAGAAATCAGTAGCTGCTATTTTTTCATACTCTTTGTATCCCAAAAAAATTGGTGTCCCATATTTTTCTTCAAGTTCATATGCTTTATACACAATGGTGGCGACCACTTGAGCATTAAAACCATCGCCATATCCTATGACAGCTTTTTGCATTTTCTTTAAATCCCTCCGTACCCACTACAGTCAAGGTTCTATCGACGTTACCTATTTTACTCAAAGGCCTGCTAAATCTACTGTTTTTTCTATATATTTACACCTTACTATTCCGGATGTTCTTGCCATTTTCCTGCAAAGCACATGCTTTTACTATAACATCTTGGCATTTTTTATTCCGAATTATGCCTTACATACGCAATTTCGCCCTTGTTCTTTGGCTTGATAGAGAGCAGCATCCGCCGCTTTAATGACTTCTTCAGGGCCAATGGATTTAGTCGTTGACTCTGCAACACCAATACTCACCGTCACATTTAATCGCCGATCGATACCTTTCTCCTTTTCTCCTCGCAATAAGAATTTACATTTTGATATTTTTTCTCGTAGTTCCTCTAAGCAAGGTACTGCTTCCTCCATTTTTTCACCTGGAAACACGATTGTAAATTCCTCTCCCCCATAACGAAACGCTTTTCCCTTATTATGTTCCTTCATAACTCTAGCAATCAAGCGAAGGACATCATCACCAGCATCATGACCATATTTGTCATTAAACTTTTTAAAAAAATCCACATCGACCATGGCAATGGTATAAATACTATTTAAATTCATCATTTCTTCATTAAGAGAGCGTCGGGATGGCAAGCTTGTAAGTTCATCTAGATAAGCTTTAAAATAATAATCTTGAATTATGGACAAAATGATAATTACTCCTGCCGCAGAGTAAAAAAGTGGTATCCCTATTGGATAATTATAAAAATGATGTGCAAAAAAAACAGCTACTAATGCCCCAAATAGGGTTCTTTTAAAATAAAGAGTCGTTCGTCTACGCTTGATAAACAATACTAAAGCGGCCATGCTATAAGCAAATACTGCAAGAGTGGGAATTGGCGTCTCAGGCATAAAAGAAAAAGAGCTAAACCCTCCATTCATTCCAAGAAAGCCTTCTATTCTCCCAGATAGCAGTAGCGCCAATATACAAATTATCTGTAATAAAATGATGATAAAGTTTTTTTGCCCCCAGGCAGACAATATTTTGCCCTCTGATAGAGAGGAAAAAAAGAGAATATTGAGAGGTACTAATAAGCATATAACAGCATAAATCCCCTGGAAAGAAAAACCTTTATCCATATATTCCGCAGTAAAGGATATTAAGCTTAATTGACTTAAAAACAGCACTAACAATATGAAAAAGAAACGGCTGCGGTTAAAGCAAGAAGTGATAAGCATCCCAAATGCTAATATCAAGTAAGATATCATTGGCAACGCAGAAGAAAGATGGCTGGGCATTACCTCTGCCTTAAAAAACATAATACCTGCAATAAACATAACTCCAAGGGGAGTCGTGCGAAATACAAATAATACTTTGGCTACAAGGATTCTAATAACTGCTTTTATTACAATTATTGTATCAATCTGCGGGCGACTTTTTCTTTGCATTTCATCCTCCTTGTGAGTGTAAGGAAAATTTAATATTAGCGAACAATATTACAACATCCATATTGTAACATTATTCGCTAATAACTTATCATCCTCCTTCATCTTACAGGAATAATGTCGGGGTAATTAAAACTTTTTGTCGAAATGCACGATAATAATAACAAGGTGCAGCCGCTAGTCTCTAGAAAATATTTTTTCCATAAAAAAACTCCACCTATCAACCTTTGATAGGTGGAGCAATAGTGTCTATCTATTCTTCTATTTTCAACTAATAGCTTCTTCTATTGTTAAACCAAATCTATCTTTTAAAAACTCAATAAACGACTCACAAATTGTAGAATCAAATTGTGTCCCTGAACATTTCTTCAGTTCTGCAATACATTCTTCAAAAGCTAACGGTTTTCTATAGCAACGATTTGTCGTCATCGCATCAAAAGTATCACATACCGCAAGCATCCTGCTTAACAATGGGATATTTTCCCCAACTAGACCTTTGGGGTAACCTTTACCATCATATCTTTCATGATGATGCCGCATAATCGGAACAACAACTTCAGCACCTTCCACCTTAGATATCATTTCTGCTCCATAGTCAGCATGTTGTTTCATCACTTTAAATTCTTCTTCCGTAAGCCTGCCCGGCTTGTTTAAAATAGCGTTAGGTATTTTTATTTTTCCCACATCATGAATTAATCCAACAATACAAGCTAAACTAATTTCATCCGAAGACATACACAATTGGCTGGCTAGTCCCCCCATAAGTTCCGCTACATGTTCTGCATGCATGGAAGTGTAGGGGTCGCAGTAATAAATTTGTTGGCAAAACTCTTCAATGGCCTGCATATTAACACGATTAATAACAGATAGTTTGCTTTGCTTTAAATTATACATATATCCTCGCCTATAATTTTATTTTAAGCTTAATAGTTTCCACTCTTTCCCTGTTTAGATTCTATATTCTGGTGCATAGTTCCTGCCAGATTCAGCTGTTCCTTAAAAACTTTAGTTAAAATCGAGGAGAGGTATTGCTTTATCTATCTGTCCTTCCTTTGCTTTGTTTGCTTCGTAGTTGTCCGCAAGCAGCATCAATATCCGTTCCATGTTCCAAACGAATGCTACAATTAACCCCTTGTTTTTTCAATGTGTCATAAAAATCTCGCATGGTTTGACGTTCGCTTCTTTGATATTGCTGATGTTCATCTACTGGATTATAGGGAATTAAGTTCACATTGGTCCTTTGCCGCCTATCACCAATCAACGCGGCAAGTTGGAGGGCATGTTCTCTACGGTCATTTCTATCCTTGAGAAGAATATACTCAAGGGTAATCCTCCGATTATTTTTTTCTAAGTAATAATCAACAGCCTTCATCACTTGCTCAATTGGAAAAATACGATTTATTTTCATTATCTGGGTACGGAGGTCATCATTAGGAGCATGCAAGGAAATTGCTAAGTTTACTTGTAAATTCATATCAGAGAATTCATAGATTTTATCTACAAGTCCGCTGGTAGAAACAGTGATACGCCTTGCGGCTATGGCCAATCCTTTGTGGTCTTTAATAATTTCCAACAGATTGACGAGGTTTTCAAAATTATCAAAGGGCTCGCCAATCCCCATCACTACAATATGAGTTATTTTTTCATCTTGTGTTCTTTGATCTAAATACTGCTGAACTTTCATAATTTGTTCCACAATCTCGCCGCAGGTTACATCACGTTTTTTAGTTAATAATCCACTAGCACAAAAACTGCATCCCATGTTGCAGCCAACCTGCGTTGTGACACAAACAGATAAACCAAATTTATTTCTCATCAGTACCGTTTCTATCAAGTTTCCATCTCTTAATTCAAATAAAAATTTAACGGTTCCATCGGCTGACTCTTGTCTTACATTTTCCTTTATGCCTTGAATAACAAAATGATTTGCTAGCAATTGAATGCATTCTGTATTTACATCCACCATTTCTGTAAAATCTGTTACCCCTTTTCGATAAAGCCACTCCCAAACCTGTAGTGCTCGAAATTTCTTATGCCCATATTCCATTAGCCAGTCTGCTAATTGATGAAATGTTAATCCATAAATGGAATCATTATTCATTCTATATCCTCTTTTCATAGCTTTCCCCGCTAACTCCACGTTATATAGTAAAGACAAGCTAATAATCTGCTTCTTATTATCCCAAATTTTTTTTATTAAAACAAGAGCGTTAGAAAGTGAAAGTCGGAATAAATTAAATGAGAAGAAGACGCCTAGTAGCATCTTCTTCCCATTCTTGTCATAGTGATTTGTTTTGTAATGATTTCTCTTATTGTTCAGTAGCACTTTCCTTAGAAAAGTGATGTACTACAAAGGTTCCTAAGAAAATAGCGATTAAGGTGGAGAAGAATACAACTTGGCTGATATGATAACCAAAGACCGAGGCCATCATTTTTGCACCAATGATGCCAATCATAACATAGGCTGTTGTTTCTAATCCAGGATAACGTTCAATCAAAGTTAAGAACACTTGGGCCACTCCTCGCATCATCATAACGCCCAAAATGCCGCCTAGGTATAATACCCATATTTGATCACTAACACCAAAAGCAGCTAAGACACTATCAATACTAAAGGCAATATCCATAATCTCAACAGCTAATACCGTGCGCCAAAAACCATGTGGTGCTGCTGGAGCTTCCTCATTTTCTTCTGTTTTTTTCTTAAGAAAGAATTGAAGTGCCATCCATAATAAGTACAGAGCACCAGCCGCTTTTATCCACCAGATTGTGATTAAATACGTTCCTAAACCGATGGCAACAAATCTAAAGAGATAGGCCCCTAAGATACCATAAAACAAGGCTCTTTTTTGCTGTTCTTTCGGTAGATGTTTCACCATAATGGCCAATACTAATGCATTATCTGCTGACAATAACCCTTCTAATACAATCAAGGTACCAATAATTCCCCAATTCACTGGGTTATAAATAACGCTTAGAAACTCTGCCATATTAAAAAAATGGGAATAGTTTCCTAAAATTCCTGTAATAAAGTCACTCATTTTTCAACACCCTTTCTGTTTTATATAATTTCATCATCTAGTTTTAAACACTAGTTGTCCTACTATCAGCATTCTACCATATGGTTTTATGAAATGCAACATTTTTCTAGCAGCATCTAGTTTTTATATTTATCTGAGCTAATAATAATAATTTTGACATCTAGCCTGACAAAATACTATAATGAAACGAGAGGTGGTTATTATGGAAATTACAAAAGCGGTTTTAGAAAACTTTGCGATAAAGCTTCTTGATAATGAATTAAAAGCTGAAGAAATCCCATCTATTAAGCAGTATGCCGACCAAGTCACTGAATTATTAAATAGTAAACTCCACCATCGCCGTAAAGGAGATGAAACCAGTATTGCCATTAGTAAATCCATGATAAATAACTATACAAAAAGTGGACTGCTAAACCCTTCTGAAAAAAAGAAATATGATAAGAACCACATTATACTGTTGAGCTTGATTTTCCATCTTAAGCAGGTTCTCTCTTTAGATGATATCAAAACTATTTTTAAACCAATCTTAAAAAACTTAGAATCCTCAGAAGTGAAAGAATCGATTATCTCTCTTGATGATATTTATAAAGCATTTTTAGAATTTCAAAAAGAAGAATACTTTGACACTTGCAATGATTTTGAAGATCGTTTTAACCGTGTCTGCCAGAAAATAAACAACCCCTTTGAGAATCACGGCAGCAAAGATATGATTGAAAAATTTTTAACAGTCCTCCTACTAGTGGCTGAGGCAACGGCCGCAAAACAACTTGCTGAAGAAATGATTGATACTTATTTTAAAGGTACGGAATAAAGATTCACACTCTAATGTAAATCAAGAAGAGAGACCTACAGAACGTTCTATAGGTCTCTCTTCTTAGCTTAGTATGCAATTTTATTGGGGCAACAGTAAAATTTTCACTGGCAAGTTGGACGCTCCTGGCGGGCTAAAAGTAAACGATAGAGAATCACCACTATCATAAGTACCTAAAAAGGCAAACTCTTTATGTGCCTCTCCCCCAAAATACAGGCGATCAATTGGTGTTGCTAGTGGACTCTTCTTTATACCAGGGTGATTGATTCCGATAGCACCGGCATAGGATCCACCCATTGGAACGAGATAGTAAGCAACCTTCTTACCAATTTTCGAAGGAAGCAAAATCTGATAGACCACACCATAATTACCATAATTAACTACTTTTGATCCATCCACAGCATCAATTCCCGTTAAATATGTATCAATTTTATTATCTGCCAAGGTTAAACCGATAGTTCCATCACGAACTGGATCATAGGATTTCACCAAGGAAAGCTGTCTATTTGCTCCTTGAAAGGTACCACGCAAATGATATTCATCAGGTGCTAATATCCTGGCGGTTTGCGAAAATTTCACGCTATCTTCCAGCACTGGTAACATCATGACCGTTACGGTTATTGGCTGATCCACCGTAAAATCAAAGATTCCATTTACCAGCCGATTGGGTAGTACTGCTGTTTCATTGATATTTGTCGACAGTGGCACGATTCCACCTGGTGGAATCGCAATCTGATAACCTTCTTGTCCAGCGAGATAGTTCATCAGCGTTTCTTTGCCCACCGTCAGCCAATCATACCCTGGTCCACCTAAGCTAAATTGGCTGACCCTTACATGAGCAGTTTCTTTTCCTTTATTCTCCAAAAGAACGTCCATTTTTTTGGATGTTTCCGCTGCATTCACATGATAAAAGAAAAGGCGAACGTCCCCTTTCACCTTATCTTGGTACAAAATTCCGTCATCGGATACCATCTCAGGACTATCAGAAAGTAAGAGTGTCCCCCCAGAAGAGTTTCTTTTCACTTCCCCCTCGGGAAGATTCTTTAAATCCAGCCCTATTGGCAAAGCAGCCTCTGCATAGGATGCACTTCCCAAACTCACAATCATCATCATCGCTATAAGTAGTTTTTTTACGTTTTTCATCTTTTACCCCCTGTTACACTCTAGCAGGAAATGTCCTGCTCCATAGAAAACTTGGCCTCTGCCAAGCCTTAGTTGCCCTTGCTTGGAATCAAGAAGGTGTTATACTTTCTGATTCTGTAATAATAAGCAAATCCCCTAGTAATGTAATTACATCCTAGAGGACAATAACTTTAGCTTCCCAAAGTTTACCCTAGACCGCCTACCCACTTTAAAAGATTCCTTTATTATATTTACCATAACAGTAAAAACTCCTGCCAATTTTCTACATAAAATTGGCAGGAGTTTTCTTCTTAAGAAATAGAGATAGGATGTTTATATCCGAATATCAATTATAGCAGATACACCTACCCCATTAACACGGGAAAAACTTGTAGGGTTCATACTATCGATTGGAACAAGAGCTTTTACTCTAAACTGATTACCGGCAAAGTCACCTTCCATTTGGATAACCGATTGGGTCTTATTCACCAAATCCTGAGTTCCTATTACTTGAGCAGCCCCTATGTAACCGCCATTTCCAAAGGAAAGAATCGGTACTACCTTCGTAGCATAATCGCTGCCAGCTCCATTCTTAAACGTTAACTGATTGATAAAATCATTCACAGGTGTAGCAAATTTGCTAATCAGCATGGACATACCACCGACTTTTAAAAGATCACCGAAGCCAAAAGCCTGAGTAACGGGAACTGCAGTAACCGATAATAAGCACACAAGCAATATGGCAATAATAGTTTGCTTTTTCATTTTTAATCCTCCTATTCCAAATTTAACTTTAATCAAATTATACCTTATGTAATACCTTCTTCCAATATGAAAGACTAGGGCATTTGTCCCCTTTTTAATGTTAATTTATGGAGTGAAATAAAAAGTTCTAGCACTTCTTTATAAATGCTAGAACTTTTTTAAATGAAATGGTCTATAACAATCCGTATGCCTTCATTTCCCTACGAAGGAGTTCTAGGTTCTCATCACTAAGTTCCGTTAAGGGCATACGGCATTGACCAGCCTTAAAGCCCAATAAATTTACAGCCGCTTTAATAGGAATCGGATTTACTTCACTAAACAAGGCCTTAATGAGATTTAATGTTTGAAGTTGCAGCTTAATCGCACCATTAATATCACCTTGAAAAAATTTTGCAACCATATCGTGAGTATCCTGAGGGATGATATTTGCCATAGTAGAAATTACACCTTTACCCCCTAGTGACAGCACGGGCAAAATGGTATTGTCATCACCTGAATATACCGCAAAATCTTCACTGCATAAATTGACGATTTCGCCAACTTGTCCTAGGTTACATTCCTTAACCGCAATAATATTAGGAAGCTCAGATAATGCTTTTACCGTGTCAGGATTGAGATTCAAATTCGTTCGGCCAGGTACATTATATAAAATTATGGGGATTTTAACACTATTGGCAATCAACTTAAAATGTTCATATAAGCCTTTTTGTGTCGCTTTATTATAGTATGGAGTAACCGATAGTAACCCATCAGCACCAACGTCCTCGGCAGCCTTCGATAATTCAATCGCATGACGAGTATCATTGCTGCCTGTACCTGCAATAACCGGTACACGCTTGTTAATTTTTTCTACTGCAAATTTGATAACGGCAATATGCTCATCATCTGGCATAGTAGAAGCTTCTCCTGTAGTTCCGCAAACTACAATGGCATCTGTACCACCTTTAATTTGAAACTCAATTTGTTTTTCTAATGTTTGATAATCAACACCGTCATCAGTAAAGGGAGTTACAATAGCTACTGCAGAGCCGATAAATAATGGTTTTTTCATTAGAAAGCCGCCTTTTATTTATATTTAATATAGCAAAATGTTAATATTATGATTATAACCCATAACTGTCAAAAAAGGAATTAGGCATCTTGCCTTTTAGCCTTGCTAGCATTAAAAAATCTTCCTTTCTGACTTTCATAGTTATCCTACTATTATCGTCAGAAAGGAAGATTTTTCACCTATTTGTGCGTATTTTTATGCGCTTTCATTTAGCTTTATTTGCATTTCTGAATAATCTTCAAAGTTATCAAGAAGGCCAGCAAGTGCGTTTTCAACGTTTATAAGGTTTACTGTCTGGGGGTCTTTTCTATTTCCTAAATGAAGGTCAAATCCAAACTTTTGTTTATCATTGCTAGTAAAAGCTTTATTATTATCAATATTAATATTGGATATGACTTTATGTTGGAACAATCTATGAGCAATTTCTTTATACAATTCCATATTGGTAGTAACCGGCTCTTTCGTCATAAGTTCAAGGGAAAATATTTTGTAAGTTTCATCACACGAAGTACACATAGTTAAACACTTCCTCATCTCATTTTATCTATACTTCGACGAAAGATGACCGTTACCCTTTAAGTATTCATTTTTTATGAGCCAATATGCTAGATAACAAATTGTTTAACTGCCTGTTGCAAATCATCTGCCATCTTAGCTAAAATTTGACTAGATGCTGAAATTTCCTGGGAAGAAGCTGCTTGTTCTTCCGTAGCTGCCGATACACTTTGGGTTTGTGCTGCAGTATCCCTACTTACTGCATCAATATCATGAATGGTTGTAACAATGGCTTGACTACCAAGAGCGACTTGTTCAATTGTCGTAGAAATCTCTCGCATTTGATTTGAAACTTCATCAACGGACAATCTAATTTGCGTAAAAGCTTGCCCTGCAGAGTTCACAACCTCACTACCGATTTTCACTTCCCGTGTACCATTATTCATTGCTAAGACTGCCTTTTCCGTTTCGCCTTGCACTTCGCTAATAAGACTAGCAATTTGTTTTGTTGCTTCTTGAGACTGTTCCGCTAACTTGCGTACTTCTTCTGCCACTACAGAAAATCCACGCCCTTGTTCACCTGCACGAGCAGCTTCAATTGCAGCATTGAGTGCTAATAAATTGGTCTGTGCCGCGATTCCTGAAATAGCATCCACAATTTGTCCAATTTCCCTTGAGCGTTGGCCTAATCTTGTTACCAGCTCTGCAGAATCTAGCACCGTCATTTCAATCGTATTCATTTGGCTTACAGCTATATTTACTGCCTTTCCACCTTCTTGTGCTGCATTTGCAGTCTTATCAGAGGCCACTGCTACTTTTCTAGTGTTCGCAGCGATTTGTTGGATACTAGAGGATATATCTTGAATCGTAACTGATGTTGCATCAATTGATTTTAATTGTTCTTCCATTCCCTGGGCAACGGAGGCAATCGTAGCAGCAACTTGACTCGATGCTTGCGCAGTCTCTTCTGAGTTCGTAGTAAGTTGCTGGCTAGAAGTACTCACTGACTCTGCAGAACCTGCCACTTGACCAACAAAATCCCGCACTTGAGCTATAAAAGTATTAAGAGCAGTGCCCAAAATTCCAAGTTCATCTTGGGAAGTCACTGTAAATTGTTTGACAGTGATAAATCCTCGTTCATCTTTGTGAATACTTTTTACCATAGTATCTATTTGATTGGTAATCATTCTAATAATCATTACCGAGATGAAAATAGCAAACCCTATCCCTCCTATAAGAATACCACTAAATAAGATGCGAAAATTATTATAGGCCCTTTGCGCACTATCGTATTCTTGTTTTGCAACTTCCAGTTGCAAATCAATCAGTTCGGTTATTTTTCCTGAAATTGGGTCTATATTAGAATACAACTCGTTTATTGTATAATTTGCAAGACCATCCTTATCCTGTCTTTGCATGAATTCTCTGGCCGTAGCTATAGATACATCTGCATTTTTTAGCAGTGGTTGGACTTCCTTTATAATCTTTTCCTCTTTATCGACAAGCTTCGTTGCCGTATAATCAGCCCATTCTTTTTTTATCACATTGGTAGCTTCGTCTATATTTTTTGTCCCCTCCGTCCAGGAGAGATTTCCATTTCTCACTTTGTGACAGGTATCCACTACATTAACCGCATACATATCTGAGACTATTTTCAATTGTTTAAGGGGAATAACCCGGTCTTCATAGACAGTTTTTAGTCCATCATTTGAATCTTTAAGACCTATTAGACCAAGAATTCCTATGCTAATAGCTACAATTGAAATCAACGATAATACTAAGTAAATTTTTCCTCCTACTTTGAGGTTAGCCAATAATTGCATTTTATTCACTCCATGCTATGTTTTTTCATTTACTCATTACATAATTACATTCTTTTCGACAAATCTTAGCTAAAAACCTTTTCTGCAATTGTCTTCTGTGTTCATTTTAGAATTTTCAGCAATCTTACGACTTAAATAGAAGAACTCCAGCAAGCTTACCTGCAGGAGTTCTTCTTATGCTTTTTACTCTATTAAATTTTCCTTTTAAATAATTACATTTTCATCGCCTGATTAATCTGTGTAGCTAATGGGTCAGCAACCGTGCCAACGACCACTTGATAGTTGGTGTTGTTTATTTTCATCACACCCGTTGCACCAAGCTGTTTTAGTTGTTTTTCATTAATCAACGCACCATCTTGTACTGTTACCCGTAAACGAGTTATACAAGCACCTAGGTTGACTATATTTTCCTTGCCACCAAGTGCTTCTATGATATCCTGAGCGCGCAGGCTAAGATCTGACTTATTGAAATCTAGCACCACAGATTCTTCTGCTACATCCTCTTCCCGCCCTGGAGTAGGTAAATTGAACTTCTTGATAACGGCTAAGAATACTACATAATAAATTACACCAAATACCACACCAACAGCTAACAATTCCCATGGTTTCGTGGCAATGCCTTTACTTAGCGCCCAGTCAAATGCACCTGCTGAAAAACCAAAACCGCATTTTATTCCAAGACTTGCAGTGACATACATGGCAAGACCCGTCAATACAGCATGTACGCCATATAATGCCGGAGCTAAAAACATGAAGGTGAACTCAATGGGCTCTGTAATACCAGTCAAGAAAGAAGTCAATGCAATGCCAAGCAGCATCCCTGTTACAGCTTTACGCTTTTCTGGTTTTGCAGCTGTAATCATAGCTAAACATGCTGCTGGCAAACCAAACATCATGATAGGAAAGAAACCAGTCATAAATAGTCCTGCACTAGGATCTTGGGCAAAGAAACGAGAAAGGTCGCCAGTCACCACTTTACCTGCCTCGCTAGTGAAAGTCCCGAATTGAAACCATACCAAACTATTCATTAGATGGTGAAGTCCAAAAGGAATAAGAGCACGATTCAATATACCAAAAATAAGTGCACCAATGGAACCCGAAGCAGCTATGGCATTACCAAAAGCATTCACGCCATGTTGTAACATTGGCCAAACATAACCAGCTAGCACACCGGTAGCTAGCATATAAAAAGACATAATAATGGGTACAAAACGCTGTCCACTAAAGAATCCCAAAAAATCTGGTAGTTGTATATCATTATATTTATTATAAAGATAACCAGCTGTAATACCAGAGAAGAAACCTGCCAGCACTCCCATATTAATTGTTTCATCAAAGCTAACCGCGACTTTCGTCAAAACAAAGTAACCCACTAAGGCTGCTAATCCTGCTACCCCATTATTTTCTTTGGCAAGGCCAACGGCAATACCAACGGCAAACACTAACGCAAGATTGGCAAAAATAGCATCCCCTGCTTGAAACATCCACTTCCAGCCCAAAATATCATCAGCACCTAAACGTAGCATTAACGCTGCTGCTGGTAATACTGCTACTGGGGTCATTAAAGCCTTACCAAGTTTTTGTATATAGGAAATTATATTTGACATGATAGGCCTCCTAATTTGCCTTTGGAATCCTTTGTTTATTTTACTTTATAAGTAAAGATTACGTCTTGCCCAGCAGTTACTTTACCCCCTAGTTCAACAGATAATTTCGCTATATTTTCCATGCTTGTAATAATAACAGGACTACATAACGAGCGACCGGAATTTTCAATGACAGCAGGATCAAAACGAATGATGGGTTGACCCGTTTTTACCACATCCCCTTCCTCTACTAGACGTTCAAAACCTTCACCATTAAGTTCAACTGTATCAAGACCAATGTGCACTAAAATATCAATGCCCTCTTTTGTTTTTACAGCAAAAGCATGGTTAGTGCGAAAAATAAGAGACACTCTTCCATCAACAGGAGCGCAGGCTATATTACCTTGTAAATCTGCAATCGCTACCCCATCTCCTACCATTTTTTGAGCAAAGGCTTGGTCGGGAACCATTTCCAGCGGAACAGCAGTACCATCCATTGGGGATATAACTTTTATCTCTTTTTTAAATAAGCCAAACATTTTTTTACCTCCTGTATAATACATTGCCGCGAACAATGGTCACAAAAACTTCAAGGTTATCATCAAAAATAATCAAATCTGCATGTTTTCCAATGGTGATGCTCCCCTTATTGGCGCTAACACCAATTTGTTTAGCAGGATTGATGGTAACTAATTGGACAGCCTTTACTATATCAAGACCTGTATTATCCATGAAATTTTTCACGGCCTTATTAAGAGAAAGCACACTGCCAGCAATAACGCCCTCTGCCAATCGTGCTTCTCCCTTGGCGACAGTCACCTGCTGTCCACCTAAATCATACTCACCTTCCCCAAGCAAACTGGCCCTCATAGCATCGGTGATTAAGATAATCTTTTCAACACCTTTTACCCGTAAGAGCAATCGCTGCATGGCAGGATGAACATGAACATTATCAGCAATCAGTTCACAAATTACATCACTATCCATTGCAGCGCCAATCGCCCCAGGCTTACGGTGATGAAGTGGTGGCAAAGCATTAAAGGTATGCGTCAGATGAGATGCCCCAGCCTTGATAGCTAACATTGCTTGTTCATAAGTAGCATTACTATGTCCAATGGACACTACCACTCCTTGTGCCACACACGCTTGGATAAAATTATCATTGTCCAGCATTTCTGGTGCAATCGTAATTATTTTAATCACATCAAAATAATTATTGATTTCATCTAACTTCGGTATACGGATATACTGTTTATCTTGCGCTCCTTTATACACCTCATTAATAAAAGGTCCTTCCAGATGGCAGCCTAAAACTTCTGCTCCCGTCCCCTTTTCCATAGCCTGTCGAATCCGCTCTATCGTTTGATTTATTTCCCCTAAAGGCATGGTCATTGTTGTTGGTAAAAAGGAGGTAACTCCTGTTTGTAAAACCTCCTTACCAATGTTTTCCAGTGCATCTTTATCAGCATCCATGGTATCAAAACCGCCGCAGCCATGTACATGTACATCAATAAATCCTGGGGATACATATCTTCCTAGTCCGTCTATTTCTTCAGTAAGAGGATATTCTGCCAGCTGTTCCTTTGGTAAAATGGCAGTAATATTCTCATCAAAGATTATTACATGATTTTTTAAAATTCCTTGTTCTGTAATGATATTACCATTGACGATTGCTTTCAAAATGGTTCATCCTTTACTTTCTTTTTTATATCACCTGTCAATTGCTTCTTATTTTTATTTACACCTTCTATTGTCAAACTCATTATATCTATTCTTTAGAATAAATCAAGCTCTCTCTACACCAAATTCCCATCTACGCCTTTTATAATAGTCTTTGATAAAAACAAAAAGAATGCATATGTTATGCATTCTCACTGTAGTTATTCTTTGTTTAAGGTAAAGAGTCTATCTGATTCATATATATAGTTTCCTGTGATTTCTTGATTGGCGACCCGATACATGGCATAGGCTACCATCTCTGCTGGTATTGGTTTATATTTTTTCAAGACACCAGTAAATAGAAAGGGGACAATTGCTGTGAACATGGCCGCTAGTCCTTCTCCTATTCGAAATTCCTCTCGTTTCCCGAGCAGTAGAGACGGCCTGATAATATGTAGCCCTGGTAAATCAAGGTTTTGTAGGGCTTCCTCCATTTCTCCTTTGGTGCGACTATAAAAAACTTTTGAATCTTTAGATGCTCCCATTGCTGAAATAACAATAAACTGTAATACTCCTGCTAATTTTGCCTTTCTCGCCAACAGCAACGGATAGGTAAGGTCTACTCTTTGGAAAGCCTCTTTGCTCCCGGCCTTGTTTATTGTTGTCCCTAAACAGCAATAAACATGAGCAACGTCTTGCTGGATTTCATAAGACTCTAATTTTTCAAAATTAATATGTTTTTCTTGTAACTTTTTATGATTTATCCCTAGGGATCTACGAACCCAAACAATGACTTTTTCATACTCATTCGAAGCGATTAATAGCTTCACTAATTCTTTCCCAACTAAACTAGTTGCTCCAACAACTAAGGCCGTTTTTCTTTTTATTGTAAGCACCTCTTCCTGTTTATAAACTAAGCTCCAGTACTTTTCGAACCACTTCTGGCGTTACAGTCCCCTTCTCACCAATTTTAATCATTTTATGTGATTCTAAACTCCTAGTGATTGCTTCAATTACTTCTCTTCCCAGGCCATAATCGGAAAAGCGAGTCCCTACCCCCATCACTTCAAAGAAATTTCGTGTTTTTTCAATGGCTAGCTTACTCTTTTCTGCTACTGATAGATTGCTATCTAAATTCCAAATTCGTTCACCATATTGAAGAAGCTTAGCGGATTTTTCTTCTTTCATAACTTCCAACATCGATGGTAATACAATCGCGAGAGTTTGTGCATGATCTAGGCCATATAATGCTGTAATTTCATGGCCTACCAAATGAGTCGACCAATCTTGAGGTACACCGCTACCAATTAAACCATTTAAAGCAAGGGTCGCTGTCCACATTAAATTGGCACGCACATCATAATTTTCTGGTTCTTGCAAGGCTTTAGGACCTTCCTCTACCAAGGTAAGGAGCAGTCCTTCTGCAAATCGGTCTTGCACTTTTCCCTCCACTGGATAGGTCATGTATTGTTCCATCACATGAATGAATGCATCCACAACACCATTGGCGATTTGCTTTCGCGGCAAAGTGTATGTATATACGGGGTCAAGTATGGAGAACTGAGGGAAAACTGCCGAACTAAGGAAGGGTAATTTCGCTTGTATTGATTTCCGGGTTATTACCGCGCCATTATTCATCTCTGACCCTGTAGCTGGTAATGTCAATACGGTAGCAAAGGGTAACGCCCTCTCAATCGTCAACCGCTCTGCAACAATTTTCCAAGGATCACCTTGTGTAAAAGGTACTGCTGCCGCAACAAATTTGGTCCCATCAATAACCGATCCGCCACCCACTGCCAACAGAAAATCATAGCCTTCCTTTCGAATTAATTCTACAGCTGTCATCAAAGTCTCATACGTGGGATTTGGTTCTATCCCTCCGAATTCTCCTAATTGATAATCCTTTAGTATCTCTTTAATGGTCACCAACAACCCTGTTTTCTTTACACTACCGCCACCGTAAAGCACTAGCACTTTGCTATTGGCAGGAATCTCCTTAGTTAATTGTAAAATCTCACCTTTTCCAAAAATAATCTTTGTTGGATTTACAAATTGAAAGTTTTGCATAAAAAAACTCCTCTATATTATCCTTACTTTATTTTTATTATATGATTGGTCGTATTAATTGTCAATTATTTTTTACCCCATCTACTCTATATGGTATAAAGGTAATGTATGGGAAGGCTAAGCAGAATATAGTGAAGGTATAAGGTGGTACTTATTTATGAATCCTAGTGCTCAGAAAATTATTACAATTACAAATAAACGAGAGTTACATTACGCTTATGAACGCAACGTAACTCTCTTCACTTTTTGAACTTATTGTATTTCACCACGACCAACTAAGGGTAATATTTTATCCACTTTAAAGAAAACTAAATGTAAATCTTCTTTTGTTTCACATTCCTCATGCTTACAACGACGACGAATGGAAAAAAGTAATTCGCTGTTCTTTTCTTCTTTGACCTTGGTTAGATAGAGACGTTTACCATCCATTTTGCCCGCTTCAATAAATAAAAAGCAAGCATGTGGATTTAATCCAATATTCTCATGTGTCTTATGTTCGCGCATAATGAAGGCTATCAAGCCATCTTCCATACTATGTGGAGTAGCATACACAGCTGCATTTACAATACCCTTATCGTCAGCAGTAGATAAAACACCGTTCCCTTTTACCGTTGCAAAATACTCTTTCAATTCCATGCTCAAAACCTCATTTCTCTGTTATATTTTATAGTATTAATCTTCTATACTAATATCAAAATTCCTTCTTATTTGATAATAATTATTAAATAAGTTATTCTTTATATACTAGTTATTTTTTGTGGTGGTCTACCGGACTAAAAGTCTATTTAACAGATGTGGATATTTAGCATATAATATAACTAAAATATAAATTGGACTGGTGATAGCTTTGATACAATATCGAGATAAAAATTTTGTATGTGCATTAGATTTAGGATTTGATTTAATTAAGGGTAAGTGGAAGGCTGTCATTCTATGTCATTTAAACCAAGGTCCCAAAAGGTTTCTTGAACTACAACGCATTACTCATGGTGTAAGTCAAAAAATACTGACGGAACGCCTTCGTGAGTTAGAAGAAGATGGGCTTGTTGATAGGATTGTCTATCCTGAAATTCCGCCGAAGGTAGAATATATTCTCACGAGTAAAGGAAAAGAAATTTATCCTGCATTAGAACTAATTGAAAAGTGGTCTAAGAAAAACTTTACAATTGCTAATAATATATTATAACTGCCTCCAGCAACAATAATAATGAAAGCACAAGCAACAATGCTGATTTCAGCTGTTGCTTGTGCTTTTTACCTTTTTAAAGGTTGCTTAATAACTTTTCTAAAAGGGCATATTTAGCATTATTATAAATATTATTCACATCTACAATATACCATTCCCCATTGATTTTTTCTAAGCCTACTGGTTTAACAGTAAAACTTGTAGTGTTTTGTTGTTGCATGGTAGCCACTACTACTGCGTAGTCACCTTGGCTGGCAACGGTTTTCACCGATAATAAATTAGAGTTCTTCATGGTTTGAATGGAAGCATTATCGCCCGAAGTATTCGGCGCTAGGTACTCCTTAGCATCATTCATTTGATTAGCCTTTACTTCATTAAAAACAGTTTTTACTACCTGGTCTGGAGCCAATCCAGTAATTCGGGGATTACCTGTACTACCACCGCAGCCAGCAAGAGCAAAAATGCTCACAAACAGCATTACCACTGCGGTAATATGTAATTTACGTTTCCACATAAATAGTCACCTCTCCTACGTTTATAGTTACTATGCAAGCTTAACATAATATGACTACATAGTCACCGACCAATATATGGACTGTAGGGAGATATACCTATCTACTTTTCACTCTTTAGAAAAAGGTCTCATCAAATCTTCTAACTACAATCATTTTCTTGTCAACATTTCGAACTACAGCAAAGATTAAACCGCTTCAGTAAAGAGCATTGAACTACCTGATACACACTCTCTTAAAGCAAGGGCAGAATTATATTTATTCTTGGCAATAGCAGGAAATAAAGTATATTCATGTAGAATTCTAGCTATAGATTACTTTCGTAAGGAGAGATGAAAATGGATGGTGAATTCGAGTCAAAAACCCATCTATTAGCGATTCTAGATAATATGCCATACATGGCGTGGTATAAGGATGTACAGGGCATATTTATTGCTCTAAATCAGCCTTTTGCTGATAGCTGTGGAAAATCAAAAGAAGATATTATCGGAAAGACAGATTTTGATATCTGGCCTTATGAGCTTGCTATGAAGTATATAAAGGATGATCAAGAAGTAATTCTGACACGCAGCAAAAAAACTGTTGAAGAGTCTATCAATGACAAAACTGGCGGCATCTGGTTTGAAACCTTTAAGTCACCTGTTTTTGATCATGAGGGCAATGTAATTGGAACTATGGGTATGGCTAAAGATATCTCAAACAGGAAAAGCCTTGAAAATAAAATGCAAGAACAAAATGATTATGCAAAGATGCTAGTAAGAACGGTACCTAGCGCGGTCTACACGATAGATAATGACAAACGAATCACCAGTTGGAATCAAATGGCTGAAAAGATCACAGGTTACAAAGCACATGAAGTTATCGGAAAAAGCATTGATTCCTACCTCTTTTCTCCTTGCAACGAACAAAGCAAATCAACCCTAGGTGAAATTGTAACATCACAATCGAATCTTACAACGACAATTCTAACTAAAAGTGGTGAAATCAGATATCTGCTTAAAAATGTAGATGTGATTAGAAATGGTGCTACAGAGATAATTGGAAAAATAGAATGCTTTGCTGACATTACAGAACGGGTACTTGCCGAACAGCAATTGAAGGAAAGTCAAATAAGGCTAGATTTGGCAACTAGCAACGCCAAAATTGGTCTTTGGGATTGGAAGGTTCAAACCGGAGAGCTTTTTTTGAATGACTCTTGGGCTAGTATCCTTAATTATACCTTGGAAGAACTTCAGCCTGTGGGCATAAATACCTGGGTTGATTTCATCCATCCTGAAGACCTTGAACGGTCTATGATACTCTTGAACAAACACTTAACCGGTGAATTAGAGTATTATGAAAATGAACTTCGTCTAAAACATAAAAATGGGCAATGGCTGTGGGTCCTTGATCGCGGAAAAGTAATTGAATGGGACACAGAAGAAAAACCTGTACGAATGTTGGGAACCTATATTGATATAATGGAAAGAAAACGTACCGAGGAAGAACTTAAGAATAAAGAAAAGCTGCTTTCTGCCGTTGCCATGTCAATTAAAGAATTATTGGACAATCGTGACTACTTCCAGGCAATTGCAACCTGTTTTGACTTTTTAGGTACAGCAACCTTAGTAGATAGAGTTTATCTTTTTGTGAATCACTACGAAACTAAGGGTAATGCTTTTACTAGCCAAACCATCGAATGGAATTCTAGCGTAAAGGCAGCGCAGTTAGCTAACCCTGCTCTACAAAATATTCCCTTTGAAGAGTTAGCAAGCTTTATGGCCCCTTTATTAAATAAACAAAGCTATTTTGGGATTGCTAGAGAGCTAAAAGATGATGGGACGCGTGAACTACTACAATCTCAAAATATACTTTCTTTTATTGTACTACCAATCTATGTCCGGGATGTATTCTGGGGTTTTGTTGGCTTTGATGAATGTAAATATGAAAGGTCCTGGACAGAATCTGAATTTTCACTTCTTAATGCTTTTACTAATTCCATAGAAGGAACGTTAGAACGAAGCTTAATTGAAAAAGATTTGGAAGACGCAAAAAGAAACGCTGAAGCAGCGAATATCCTCAAAAGTCAGTTTGTCGCGAATATGTCTCATGAAATCAGAACACCAATGCATGCAATCCTTGGTTATACGGCTTTGTTGAAAGACAGTACTGTCGGAACGCAAAATACCGCCTATCTCAGCGCCATCGAAAAATCAAGTGATACCTTATTAACTCTCATTAATGATATTCTAGACCTGTCTAAAATTGAAGCCGGTAAATTAGAACTTCAGATAACGATGGTTCCTATCAAAAGATTATTTGAGGACATTAAAAACATCTTTTCATTACAACTTGAAGATAAAAAGCTTCCCTTTTATCTGGAAATAGATGAACAAGTACCTAAAACTCTCTTAATCGATGAAGTACGTACTAGACAGATTCTTTTTAACTTGGTAGGAAATGCAGTTAAATTTACAAAGAAAGGTTTTATAAAAGTCTCAGCATCCACAAGAAACTACAACATAAAGAACAGAACGCTAGATTTAATTTTTGAAGTAACGGACACTGGAATTGGCATTCCCGCTGATCAACAATTATCTATCTTTGAACCTTTTAAGCAAAAAGATGGGCAAAGCAATAAACAATATGGTGGTACAGGACTTGGCCTTTCGATTTCAAAGAGGCTAATCGATATGATGGGCGGTTCTATAGAATTACGCAGTCAACTACATAAAGGAACAACATTTATTGTTACGATACCTGACTTGTCTATCGGGAAGCTACGCAAAACAACCTCTGAAACAGAATCCAAAATTTCAAAAGAAGTTATAAGGGGTATCCCCTTCGCCAACAGCACTACTAGTAAAGGTATAGAAACTATCAATCCTAACATTATAGAGAAATTAGAATTATTAAAACAAGGTTTATGGTTAGAATGTCTTCATACCAATCGAGTAAAAGACATTAGAAAACTGGCAGATTCCATTCAAAACATTGGGATTACCTATCAGCATGAAGAAACCATTCTCTATGCCACTACCCTACAAGCATATATCAATACTTTTAACCTAAAACATATCAAAGTTTTTTTAGAACAGTACCCAGTAATGCTTAAACGTTATCAATCAGCTCTGAATAAGGGAGGTAATGAAGATGATAAAATTTGATAATCGGCAGATTCGAATTCTGCTTGTAGATGATACACCTGCTAATTTAGAGATTGCTGTAAAAATCCTCGAACAGGAACATTATGATCTTTATATTGCTGATAGCGGCCTTACTGCACTTGAACTCATTGAAAAGATAACTTTCGACTTAATCTTGATGGATATTATGATGCCTGATATGGATGGTTTTGAAACGTACAAACGAATACGCGAAAAGGAAAAAAATAAGGACCTTCCTATTATATTTCTTACCGCTAAGGTAGATATTGAAAGTATGGTAAAAGGATTTGAGCTTGGCGCTGTAGATTACATCAGAAAACCTTTCAATGGATTGGAACTTAAGGCTAGAGTCAGAAATCACGTAGAATTAAAAAAGATACGCGAGGAAGCAGAGCAAAAAAATAAAAAGTTGCTAGAAGCTTACGAGGCTTTAGAAATTATTGCAACCACTGACCCTTTAACTAAACTTTTGAATCGGCGAGAAATGCTAAAACGCATGGAATATGAACGAGTAAATTACGAAAGAAGTCAATCTCCCTTTTCCATTGTGATTGCTGATATAGATTTCTTCAAAAAGGTTAATGACACTTATGGACACGACTGTGGCGATCATGTCTTGATGTCAGTTGCCGAGCTCCTGCAAACTAATGCAAGGAAGCAAGACAGCATCTCACGCTGGGGCGGCGAGGAATTTTTGTTAATGCTACCTGATACTGATGCCACTGGTGCTACCATATTGGCAGAAAAGCTCAGAAGAAAGATTGAAGAAAGTCTTTTTGACTGTGATATGGGGCAAATCAAAGTAACCCTAACCTTTGGTATTAGCGTATTTATGGGAAATGAAGCCTTAGATAAATTGATATCTAAAGCAGACGGAGCCTTATATGAAGGAAAGCAAAATGGCAGAAACCGTGTCGTTCTCTCCCAATCCGCCATCACCAACAAGGAAAAGTCTTAAGAATCAACAGCCGGGGAGGAACCTTTATACGTTTCTAATTTAAAGTAAAACTGTGCCTAGCAACATTCGCT
>Ga0209340_1000862_pt1 | contig 26704 bp, 25 predicted proteins | sample EPASupsiteSAE323_FD_187266 | JGI IMG/M metagenome (GOLD analysis project Ga0209340, IMG submission 187266) | Bioremediated contaminated groundwater from EPA Superfund site, New Mexico - Sample SAE3-23 (SPAdes) (version 2) | ecosystem: Environmental > Aquatic > Deep subsurface > Groundwater >... | reverse complement strand
TCCTCCGGCTCCGCACCGACAAGCCGGCTGCCGCCTGCACCATCGACCAGCTCGCAGCACTGAAACCGCAACCGGTGCATACGGGAACAACCAGAACGAATAGAACAAAGAATGCCCTGCCACCGGTACCACAAACGGCGGCACCGCAACCGGCGGCTGCACTGGCGGCTGCCATGCAACCGGCACCGGCATACCCCGGCCTGAGGAACTACCATGAGAAACGGAATTTTGCAGTCACCCGCGAACCGGAGGGAGCACCGGACATGAGCGGCAAAAGTTTTGTCATCCAGGAACACCACGCAAGCCACCTCCATTACGACCTGCGGCTGGAACGCGACGGCGTGCTGAAGAGCTGGGCTGTGCCCAAGGGCGTGCCGGAGACCGTGGGCGAGAAGCATCTCGCCGTTGAAGTCGAGGACCACCCGGTCGAGTACGGGTCGTTCGAAGGCGAGATTCCAAAAGGCCAGTACGGGGCCGGCACCGTCTCTATCTGGGACAGCGGGACATACGAGACCAAGCACTGGGATGACATGAAGATCGAAGTGCTGCTCCACGGCAAACGGCTGAACGGGCCGTACGTGCTCGTGAAGTTCAAGCGGGCGGGAAAGAATGACTGGCTGATCTTCCGGGCGGCCTGAGCGGCCCGCACAACAGGGCAAAGATCCACTACGTATATTACCCGGAAGCAGAAACATACGGGTATGCCTGAAACCGGATGCCCGTCGTTCCTGGAGATCGTGTTCTACCTTTTCTCTATCATATTCTCCTTAGCCATCACCGGGTACACTTTGCTTAGACTCAATGCCGGGAACGGGGGGGAGGTTCCACTCTATTCGATCGTAATCGGGGCAGCGTTTCTGGTTCTCGCAATCTACAGTATTGCAAAACTGATCCTGCTGTTGTTCCCGGCCCGGAAGAGATCCTGTCCGGCCTGCCGACTGCTGGCAAAGATAGTCGAGATCGATTGAATTGTCTGGTGCTCCGGGCAAAAATCCTGACCATGCCTTTTTTGTTTCAAAACTGTTTTCAAAATTTGACTTTCAGGAAATATCCTATAAACCCGGCTTCCTTAAGTTCGTTGTGAGCTGCCATGTCCACCACCACAACACAGACCCCTGAATCCTGTGAAGCGACCTGTAGCCAGCCGACGGAACATTATCACCCGTCAGCGGCCAGGTATCCGGCTTCCGATCGTCCCGTACCCTGTTTCAATGATGCGGTACCTTCCCTGAACCGGAACCGGTTATTTGAACTGTTCCGGCTGGCCGGAATCGATCTCAGCCGGGAGGAGTTCCAGGAACTCAGTATATTTGACGAGTTCCTCATGAGTCATATACAGGAGGACGGGATCTTCAGCGTCCAGTGCATGCTTGTCTGGAATGAATGGGTCAGGACCTTCCGGCACAAGACGCACGAATTCCCGCACCTGATCCTGGAAAAGGAGTTCCGCAGTGCGCTGACAGAAAAGTTCGATGTAGCCATTGAACAAGAAGGCCACCGGGGCACCGTCTATGCCGGTATCCGGTATGTTCCTTAAATGGCACCATGCAGGAATTACCTTGCTCATTATTAGCATGATGCCGGGCTGATCGCCGGAAGGATTCCCAGTGAAGCCCGGCGAGGGGACTCCCCACCGCAACCTATATTCACTCGCCCGTATAGTATGCAGGTTATGAAACCTTTTGGAACAGGAATCCTGATCATCCTCATCGTTCTTCTCCTTTCAACCGGCTGCACCCAGTCGTCATCCGCTCCGGTCTCCCCGACGGTCGCAACGGCCGTCATGACACCCGGAGCACCGCCGGCAACTCCCATCATTGCCACCACGAGCGCCCCGCAGGTCACCGTCACCGTTATCCATTACATCGTGCCAACAAAGGCGTGGAAGGATGCAGAACTCCATATCGCATTCAAGGCGCCGCAGGACTGGGTAGTGACGACCCGGCAGATGAACCTCCCGGAGGGATCGCAGGGTCTCATGTACAAGACCGAGCTCGTCCCAAATGATGTCTTTTCTATCGTTACTTATCCCATCAGCCTCAACCAGGACCAGGCATACCGGGATACATTCCGGGGCTGGGACCCGGCACCGGTAGAAACAACCGTTACATTCAACGGCATCACCTTCGATCGCTTCGAATCCACGAAAAACGGAAAGACCCATGTAGGCTACGTTGCCCAGAAGGCCAGTGCCAGTGATATCGGATTTTCCAGCGTGCTTGTCTTCACCGCTGATGCAACCCAGCCGTTCGAGAAGGAGGATTTCGACGCGGTTGTTGCATCGTTTGCCTACTTAACCAAGGATAACGCAGCCACGATGCCGGGCGAGGAGATTCCCCGGGTGCGATAAAGACCGGAAAATATTTTTTTGTGGCGTAACCGGGAAAATTCCCGGGCTGGACCTGACGGGATGAAGCGTTGAAATAAAAAAAAAGAATTTCTTTCTATCTTCTCTTTCCCGCCGGCTTTTTCATCGATGCGTTTTTCGTTGGCGCATGTTTGCGGAACTGGCCGGGGGGCGCTGATGATCGCGGGGCCGCGGATTTTGCCTTACCCGGCGATCTCTTCGCATCTCCGGAATCAGCCTTGCCGAGTTGCGCCGAACCTTTTCGTTGGGTTCCGGGTTCTGCCTTCAGGAGTTTGGCCGGACTTTTTTTGGGAGATGATGGCCGGGCATCTGCCGGTTTCTTTGCCGGCTGCATGGCGTGTGCCGGGGATTTTGGCGAAGCGGGATGAGAAAAGGCAGGCACTGGCCGGGCGGGATACGCCTTTTCCTCGCGGACAGATGAGGGGGCCGGTGCCGGTTTCTTGTGACCGCCTTCTTCTTTTTTGGTAATTCCCAGCCGGGTCTTGTATTTGCTCAGGTACTGCAGCAGTTTGAGCACGGCTTCGGTCTCTTCCCGGATGAAGTGCTCGATCTTTTTGAAATCCCGGTTCTCGTACCATTTCCTCATGTGGCTGCCATCATATTTTTTCGAGGAGAAGAGATCGAGCCGTGCCCCGGCAAACCGGCCGTCGTTCAGCAGCACCACGATGGACCGTAGGTCAAAGCGGGGCCGCTCGAAATAGAGCTGGTGGCTGGTGATTGCGGGCAGGTTGTATTGTCTGCATTTCGCAATGATCATCTCGTACTCGTAATCGAGACTCATCCCTACCGGGATGAAATGCGTGACAAGCATCCCGGTTCTGAAGAACTCGTTGTAGAACGTGGTAATGATGGCCTGTTCGGAGCTCTCCCATTCCCTGAGAATGGTGAGTTCTCCCAGCGGTTCACCCGTGGTGAGATCGATCTTCTGGTATTGGATGGTGATGAGTTTATCGACAGCGGGATCGGGCTTTTCCCCGGTGTGATATCCTTCCATGGCAAAATAGTAGGCCGGCATAAACTGATCTTAATACAGGAGATGTGAGATAAAATCTTTTTGTGTGGTTTGCCGGATTATTTGTACGCTTCCATCATGACGGACTCTATTTGCAAAGACAAGTGAACTTCCCTTTGCATCAATACCGTACAACAAGACAGATGTCCGATGGAAAACTGCCCCTTGTACTCCTACGGGGGACCGGAAAGGTTCAGCGTTTTTAAAATAATTTTTGTCCTGAAATTAACATCTCATAGATTACCTTAATTGTATGTAAAAAAAGGTAAACGTTCGATCAAAATGGTCACAGGAAAAGGTTATGAAAACAAAACTTTGGTATATTGTCGGGCTTATGCTCATAGCATTCGCAGCGACGGTTGCGCCAGTCATGGGTGCTGATGCGACTGCAGTAATTTCAGGTAACATGGCTTCACAGGTTTCTATCGTGACCGTTGGAGAGATTACCGACTGGGTATTGGTTGCAGGTGCCGAACCCAATGTGAACTCCGGTACCCAGCTCAGTATTTCTGCAAACAGTCCCTTTACCATTACCGCAAAAGATGAACTGCCAGCTCCCAAACCCGCTGGTACTGATGGAAGAATGGCAGAAGTCGTTGTTTTAACGGGTACGTATCCGGCAACAGCGGCCGGGGGTAAATCTCTCTTAACGCCGCTCGCGATCGACACCACTACGACAAACTTCGTATTAGCAACAAGCCTCGTAGGATTGACTGCCGCCCCCCAGACGATATATGCTTCCGATGGAGCACACGGGTATTCCAATCAACTCCTGCCATTGACGTTCAAACAGGTTGTTGGTCTCAGTGAGCCCCGGGTATCCTATCCCGGTAATGCCTACCGTATCCCGGTTGTATTCGCGATTACCGTAGCAGCATAACAAATGACTCCGGACCGGAATATTATTTTTTTATTTTTGGATTTTAGAAGAATCCTCACCGGCGCATACAGATCCCTGCCTGAAAACGGGGAATGTAACCGTATAGTGATAACTTTTGTGACAGGAGCATGTGCACGATTTTCATGTACATGACATTTATAAAAAATACTATATCGTTTGAGACCAAGTCATCAGTCTGAGGTTTTTATATGAAAAAAAATTGTCAGGGATCTTCAGGATCGATAATTTCCATTGCAATCATCGTGGTGCTGGTATTACTCAGTTTCAATACCGTTTCTGCCCTCAGTGTTTCCGGTGCAGTATATACCGGAAGCATTGCACCCGGCGGAACAGGCACGCACCGGATAGGAATCAGTATCGGGCCGGGTGAAGAAGCGCTTGATGTCAGCCTTGAGATTTTAGGACTGGGCCAGGCCCTGGACAGGAATTTTATTTCCCTCAGCCCGGCAGACGATACCGGTCCCTATTCAGCAAGGACCTATATAACGCTGGATACCAGCACTATACATCTCGAACCCGGGACAACCCAATACGTCACGGCAACCACAGCAGTTCCATCGGACGCCGGTGCCGGGGGAAGGTACGCGACTATCTATATTCATGGCCTCTCCGGTGGCGGAAAAGCACTCACGACAGCGGTAATTGTTCCTGTACTGCTTACGGTTTCCGGCACAACGCCGACCCTGACCGGAAGTATCACCGGTGTCAGTGCGGGGGAAGTGACCAATGGTCAGCCAATTGCCATCACCACGACCTTCAAAAATACCGGAAATTCCCATTATCCCCAGTCCGTCAACACAGTAACCGTGACTGATGCAGGTAAGAATGTGCTCGCAACCATCTCATCACCGCCATCAGCATTTTCTATCCTGCCGGGAAAAACCGTTCAGTATACGGTAACCCCCGGGCTCCAGGATCTTCCGGCCGGAACCTATACCGCAGAATCCCGTGTCATTCTGGAAGACGGGACAGTTCTTGATACGAAGACTGTGACCTTTACCGTAACAACGAACTACACGCCCCCCTTAACCGAGTCCAGCACCACGCTCACCCCGGGAAATGCGGGAGCCCTGACCGCGCCCGATGGCCGGTACCTGGTCTCGTTCCCCCGGGGTGCAGTGCTGGGCGACGCTATTGTTGTCCTGAAACCCTACTCCCGAAGTAACCTCCAGCCTGCCCCGCAGGGTGCAAAACTGGGAGCAACCAGTTTTGAGATCACCGGCCTTACCGGACTGCTCGGCAAAGACGCCACGGTCCGTGTCACCTATTCCGCAGACGATCTCGCAGCTGCGGGTGGGGATGCGTCCCTGCTGAAACTTTCCTATTATGATCCCGGCCAGGGCGCATGGGTTATTTTGCCCACACAGGCAGATACCCCGGGTATGACCCTGACCACAACAACAAACCACCTGAGTGTCTGGACGGTCATGGTCTCTTCAACCACCGGGGTCTCGGCATCCGGGGCGGCACCCATGAGAGCACCGACCCAGGCTCCTGTACCGCTGGCAGTGATTCTCTCGGCTCTCGGTCTCGCGGTTCTTGCGGCCGGGAGTAGTATCGGGAAAAGAAAATAAATGAAAAAAAAATTTTCGGTTCTGCTGGTCATCTGCGTTTCTCTCTGCCTTACTTCGGGATTCCTGTGGACGCCCGCAGGTGCAGGAGAAACGGCAAACATGATTATTACGGCAAGAAGCTCGCTTGCCGGTTATAATATTTCGGCCACCGGCATCGGTACCGGTACCGCCACGATAACCTGGAACACGAACGACGATGCAGACAGCGCCGTTGAGTTCGGCACCACCACCGGCTACGGTTCGACCAGCTCGCACGAAATGATGGAACCTTCGCATACCATCAGCCTGTCCGGCCTTTTACCCGGTACGGTATACCATTACCGGGTCAGGTCGACTGCCGGTGACGGGGCATCCATGACCAGCGCAGATGCGGAATTCCAGACCCTTCACCCCTCCGGAACCGTGGTCTCTTCAGCAAACCTCGGAACGCTGTTCCCCGGAATAACTACCGTTACGGGTGCCGGTGTCCCGAATGTCCTGCTCGACACTTCGACTGTTTCCGGAACAATGCAGGTTTCCGGCAATACAGTTACGATCAGTAACCCGGGAAATGGCTGGTCAACCCTGCAGGTTACCGGAACAAACGTGACAAGCACTGGAGAAACTACCCGTATTGACAATATACAGGGTGTTGTCATGGAGAGCATCCCGGTCACGGCGGATCTCGGGGGAACTATCGGAACGGTCAGCACGTCTCTCAACGTTGCCGTGGTGCAGCTCGTTTCCGATGCGGTAATCGGGCAGAATGTCATCCAGGGTGCGAGTAATTCTGCTGCCAATGCTTTCCAGCTTGCAGCAGCGGCCAGCGACCTCACTATCATGTCGGTCGCGTATACCGTTGAATTCTTAAACACCGGAGACCTGAACGCCAACATGGGTCCCGGCGGGGTCACGGTGAACATGAGCATCGATCATGCGTGGGTTGTTGCAAATGCCCCGGGCGGTGACCGGAATGCGATCAGGATCCTGCGGTCCAGTGAGGACGGAACCAAAGAAGTTCTTACCACGCAGTATACCGGCAGCCAGGGGTCCACGGATTATTTCAGTGCGGTCTCGCACGGGCTCTCGGTCTTTGGCCTGGTTGCTGTTGCCACTGCACCGGGTGGCGGAGGGAACGATGGGAATGGGGGCAGTGATAGCGGGGGGATCAGCGGCCCGGGTCCATTTACCATCGCCGAAAATCTCCTCACAGCCATAGGACTACTCGCACCACCGGAATCCGCGTCAGTCACCCCGGTCAACAGGAGCGGTCTTCTCACGAGCACCCCGCTTACCGCTGACCTTGCCGGCCTCCCGGGAGTTTCAGTCACCTGGGCAACCCGTATCAACGAGAACCCGGCGCCGGGCGCACATATTACCACCGCCATCCAGCAGGTCTCCTCCCCGTATACCCTGCGTGCGTTCACGACAGCGCTTCACCTTGCCGGGCTGGATAGCGGAACCCTTGCGTACATCATGATGGTCGAGAAGACCGGTCTCACGGCAACCGGACCTGCCACTGTCACCATGACACTCCCGCAGGACTGGGTAACCCGGCATGGAGGTACCAGCGCAATCCGGATTGTCAGGATGGATGATGACGGAACAAGCGAAGTCCTCCCGACTTCCTTTGGCGGCTATGACCGCGACAGCAGCTACCTGATCTTCACGGCAGAATCGTTAAAAGGACTCTCAACGTCCGGTCTCGTTGCGGTGAAAGCGTATACTCCCGCACCAGCGCCCGCACCGGGCCGGGAAATGCTGGCACCGGTAACGGTACCACCCGCTGCCGGACCCTCAGCCGGTCTGCCCTTTTTGGGAATTGCCGGGATTATTGCAACAACTATGGTGATCATCATCGGAGTCGTGCTGCTGCTGTTCCGGAGGAAGACGTGAAGAGCAGACCACTATCCTCTCGTCATTTTTTCCGGTGCCCGGTTGTTGAGGATTCTTCTGTCAGGTAAGATTACAAAAGCGTGCCCGATTCTTCAGCACAGCCCGGTCACTACCGGCATTTTTTCCGCAGGCATCCAACCGCCCGGTAGCAGATCGATGCGGCACCATCCCCATTTTCCCGCAAAAAACCCGTGAAATTACCCCGTAAAAACATTCACCTGTCCACGCCGTTGCCGCGCCCCATTTAAGGAAAATCCCGGCCGGGCGGCCCGCACAAAACCACCCTTAATCCGCGCCCGGATTCCCCAAAAAATCCGAAATAACTGCGAAAAATTTCCCAGCAATAAAAAACCTTTTAAAGGCTATTTTTCAACAGGAGAATATAGCATGTCAAACAAGTTCTGCACACAAACAGCGAGGAAAATCCGGGAGCTCGGAGTCGCACCAAAGGCAGCGGCCTTCTACTCCCGGTTCTTCTACCTCTCAATGCTGTGCGTGAGCGGAATCATCATCACCAGCCAGCACCGCAGGAAGGGAGTGAAAGTTTTGGGGGACGAGACCCCCCACTCGCTCCTGCACACGCTGGCCGGCCTTATCGCACTGCCAGCAAAGAATACCGGCGCCGGGATTATCATTGCGGAACCCGCTGCTGAAATTATTGAGCCCGCCTCTTTTCGTATACGTCGTAATTGACCGCCGGTTTCGGTCGCTGAATTCCTGACACATTCGTACGGCTGAGCCTGCCGTCCGCGTGTGGACTGGAACCTGAGTTGCTGCGAAGAGCTGCGGCTCCGGCCGGAACCGGCGCTGGAGGTGGTGACAAGGGAGCAGAGTAGCTCCCGGTCTTTAAGAAACGGAGAGGAGAACGCACAATTTCAGCAGTGATTGCAATGGAAAACACAAACAAACCAACAGACGGGACCGTTGAGATCCCGGTGCGGAGAAGCGATGGCATTGCCGGACCTTCCCGCGAAGTGTCCCCAAGGGATGGAGCAGCATCATTTGAGGACGAGGCCGGACAGGAGAACAGCGAACTTGAGTGGGCAAAGCGGCACATCAAAGAGCCCGTGACGGTGGAACGCAAGACGGAGCTTGCCGGGTGCGGCCTGCCCCACCGGAAGAAAAAGATCCCTTCCGCAGAAGAGAGGATGAGAAACCTGGCCGTCGTGCTCCCGCAGGAAGTGCTGGAGAACCACGGGGACCTGATCTTCTTCCTCGTTGACCGCATGGACCGGACAACCGCACGCCAGGACCGGAAGATCGAGCGCATCAGCCGGCGGGTTGCCGAACTCGAGCGGGGGCGGACCCCATGACCCGGCCAAAGAGGTACGACCCGGTCGTCCCGCTCTTCCTGATTGCGACCGCAGTTGCGGACGGCATCCGGAAGCGTGGCGGAAAACTGTACCGGATCTCGGTAGTCCGGACGCACTCGCACGCGTACCGCATCAAGTACAAGTGCCGGATGAAGGGCGAACCGGAGCCGGGCTTTATATCGGAATGGCGGGAGACTGCCGGGGAGCAGTGGACTTTTACCACCCTTACCGCGAGAGCCCCGGCAGATGCCGGTAAGCAACCCGTAACCGTGGACTGCGGGGTGATGGGCGATGGCCGGAACCGCTCCTGACTATACCGGCACCGTGGCATCGGTCATCGAACTCCTCGCGGGACCGGGGCAGGTTGTCGAAGTCCGGGCGCTGGCGGAGAACGCAACGCACAGCGGGTACTTCACGGACTATGCTGCCCTTGCGCAGTTTGCCGGGGCGCTTGACGCGGACCCGGCGGTGCACGGGACCTATGTGACCCTGAACCGGGTGAACCCGTCGCTCCTCTCCCGGCGGGCGAACCGGATCAAGATGCGGCTCACCCGGACCGATTCAACAACTGCGGACGCCGAGATTATCCGGCGCCGGTGGTTCCCGGTCGATATCGACCCGGTCCGGCCCAGCGGTGTCTCGTCGTCCGGTGCCGAACACGAGGCTGCGTTTGCGATGGCGGAGCGGGTCGCTTCCTGGCTCGGGAGCCTCGGGTTTCCCGAACCGGTCCGGGCGGATTCCGGCAACGGCGCCCACCTGCTGTACCGGATCGATCTCCCCAATGACGCGGCCTCGCTCGCGCTCGTGAAGCGGGGACTCGCGGTTCTGGACGCGGTCTTCTCGGACGAGTCCGCGACCGTGGATGCAGCGAATTCCAATGCCGGCCGCATCTGGAAACTGTACGGCACGGTCGCACGGAAAGGCGACAACACCACTGAACGCCCGCACCGGAGGAGCCGGGTTCTTTCGGTGCCGGACCGGCTTGAGGTGGTGAGCAGGGAACTGCTGGAAACACTGGGGGCTTTCCTGCCGGCCGAGAGTAGTTCTCCGGCGGTTTCTCCAGTGGAAACAAAGGGGTATAAAAATATTGTGAAATTGCCGGATTGGCTCCGGAACCACAGTATTCCCATAAAATCCGAAAAACCCTACCAGAACGGCAGAATTTATCTCCTCGCATCGTGCCCCTTTTCCTCCGCCCACACGGACGGGGCCTACGCGATCCAGTTCGAAAACGGCGCCATCCATGCCGGCTGCCACCATGCATCGTGCGGCGGCGGGAAGCAGCGGTGGCAGGAACTCCGGGAGCGGTACGAGACGAAAGAGGAGAGGCTGGCGCAGCAGGAATCCCGGCTGCAAGACGGCAAACGGGAGCGTGCGAGGGCAAAATTCGCAGCAGAGCAGGCCGGAATTGTGCAGAAATGTGCCAATAAACCACCGGCAGGTTTATGCTTAAGGGACGGTGGCCCGGAAGGTGCTGACGCCGCAGGTCCGGGCGAGCCCGCCGTTTCCCCGGGCGAAACCGACAGCAATCCGGCCCGGCAGGATGCAGGGCCGGTGGCTCCGCAGGAATATCCCCTCACCGATGCCGGGAATGCCGAGCGGCTGATCGCCCTGCACGGAGATTCCATCCGGTACTGTGCGGCCTTCAACTGCTGGTACCGCTGGAACGGCAGTGTCTGGCAGCGGGACGAGGCCGGCCGGATGCTGCTCATCGCGACCACGGTTGCCCGCTCGATCCACCGGGAGGCAGCCGTTGCGTCCACCGCTGACCGGTCCCGGGCCCTTTCGCGCTGGGCGATCATTTCAGAAAGCCTCCACGCGAGAAAGGCGATGATCGATTCTGCTGCCCCGCACTGCCCGGTCCTGCCGGGCGAGTTCGATAACCGGCCGCTGCTGCTGAACTGCCGGAACGGCACCCTTGATCTCTTATCCATGACCTTCCGCGAGCACCGGAAGGAGGACATGCTGACCAGGCAGGCGGCAGTTGCGTACGATCCCGCTGCCCCGTGCCCGCAGTGGCTCGCCCACCTGGAACTGATCTTCGGCGGCGATGCCGATTACCTCTCGGGCTTCCAGTCCATGTGCGGCTACACGCTGCTCGGCACCAACCCGCAGCAGGTGATGTTTATCCTGTACGGCCGGGGCCGGAACGGGAAGTCCCGTACGATCGAGGTGCTGGCGCGGCTCTTTGCGGACTACGCGGTCAACATCGCGGCTGACTCGCTCATGGCACGGCGATTCGAGAACGCCCGGTCGGATCTTGCACGCCTCGCGGGAGCCCGGCTCGCGACTGCGGCCGAGGGAGCGGAGGGCGCCCGTATGGACGAGGCCATCATCAAGCAGATCACGGGCGAGTACGTGATTACGGTGCGGAAACTCTATGAGAACGAGTTCGAGTTTACGCCCGTGGCCAAGATCTGGATGACGACCAACCACGAGCCCGTTATCCCGGGCACCGATGACGGCATCTGGCGCCGGATCTGGATGGTGCCGTTTTCGGTCCAGATCCCGGAGGAGAAGTGCGACCCCGATATTGCGGCAAAACTGCTGGCGGAGTCTCCGGGAATCCTGAACTGGTGTCTTGCCGGGCTGTCGCGGTATTACGCGAACGGGCACCGGCTGGTGCAGCCCCGGAAGGTTTCGCAGGCAACGGCGAATTTGAGGACCGTGAGCGATACGGTGGGGTTGTTTATTGCAGGCGAATGTGCCTTTGAGCCGGATAAGAAAATATCGAGATCAGCACTGAAAGAGACGTTCGAGCAATGGTGCCTGGAAGAAGGCCTGCGGAATCCGGTCTCACCAAGAAAACTCTGGACTGCCATACAGGAACACGGAGTTGTGGATGGTGGGAAGTCCGGGAATGATCGGTTCTGGTCCGGGATCAGGTTAAAAAATGAGAGCGAACGGATCGCGGCTGAGTTGCAGCGGACCGGGCAGAACACACTGGCAGGAGGTTACACATTATGATCTGGGGAAAGGACATTTCCGGGCAGTTGGACAGAAAGTACCTCTTTTCCGGAAAGTCTTACGAGAAAATTGTACAGAAAAAAGATCCCGGAATTCGCCTTAGATCTGTCCAAGTGCCCGGAATCTGCGAAAGGGAGTCCACCCACACGGAACCAGCCAAGGAGGAGAACACAGGAACAAAAGGAGGGGAAATCTGATGACGACAATCATTGAAACGCTGAACGAAGATGCAAGAGTTGATCTGATCCGGGACAACCTGATCGAGCTCGTGAGCATAGTAGCCGGGTTCGTGCCGGCGAGCCAGGGATTAACCGGCCCGGTTACGCTGGTACCGCGGTGCACAGTCTACACGGAATGCGAGAACCAGCCCCCGTGGCTCACCGGAGAACTCGCCCGCATCCGGGAGATCAGCGAAGGGTTTGAACACGACCTGAGCCGATCCGTAAAGGAAGCGGTCCAGTCGGACCTCCGGCTTCAGCAGGAGAATTTTGTCGAAGCGTCAACCCATGAGTCATTCAAACCATTCATCGGCTGCGTTGAACTGAGCACAACCATCTGGGCGGTTGCATGGTGTGCGGGCATGGCGGATGATGGTAAGGTGACGGTGGACCGCGAGGAGTATTACACTCCCCACCAGGTACGGGACAATCACTTCGCGTATGAAGTGTTCATGAACGACAGGATCACCGACCGGGCAACCCAGGCGAAGATTGGGGTGAGGCTGGGAAAGCTGAGTCGCATCATGGACCACGTCATCCACCGGCTGCAAGGGGAGATGAAGCGATGACAACCGTCTTCGAAGCTGCAAACGATTCAGCGAAGAGCGAGCTTGCGTCGGGAAACGTTGTCTCGCTGCTGGACGTGACGATCATGATTGTGCCGATGGACAAGAGCCCGGGTGTCGGGGTGACGTACGAGCTCGCGAGCCCGTTCGGGACCGGGCCGGCATGGCTTACGGAATCCCAGGGAAAGATCCGGCATCTCTGCGAGGAAGCTGCTGCCGATTTTTCGGAAGATTCGGTGGATGTGATGCGGACTACGCTCCGGCGGAGGGGCGGGAGTTTCTGTGTCTGGTCGCTCTCTTACCCATCATCGATGATGCCGGACGGGTTCATGTGCATTGACGGGGAGCACTGTATTGATCCGTCGGTGCTGGATGCAGAGAGTGATGAGCGGGTGCGGGGGAGGATTTCGGCGGTGAATGAGGAGATGGGAAGGATGGTGATGAGGTTGCTGAGCCGGGAGAGGTAGGGTCATTTTCACCCACCGCACGTGATTGTCCAGACACTGTCTGGACAATTGAGCGGGACCCGGTTCAGGAATATCATCTCCGTTGAGGATCCGCTTGCACGGGAATTCTCTACCGGGGTGTGCCGGCTCGCCGCCACCTAAAAAATGCTATGGGATTATTTACGAGGGATTTGAACGGGTGAAGAAGTCCATCGGCGCCATTAAAAAGAATTTTTACATCAACCAGTCAATATGTGTCATTAAATTGCGAAATGAATCTCTTCGCATCCCTGCGTGATATAAACGAGCATGACCATGGTAACACACGCGAATAAGACAACAATCGGCATATTTGTCAGCAGTGTGCAAAAGGAATTGAATGCGGAAAGGGCAGCAATCCGTGATTACATTAAAACGGATCCGCTACTCAGGCTTTACTTTGAAACATTTCTCTTCGAAGATCTTCCGGCGCTTGATCGTAAACCGGACGAATTGTATCTGAACGAAGTCGATGGATGCTCGATATATCTGGGAATTTTTGGTAACGAATATGGCTCGGAGAACAAACAGGGTTTTTCTCCTACAGAACTTGAGTTCGAACGAGCAACCGAGAGAAGTAAATACCGGTTAATTTTTGTAAAGGGGAAGGATGATAGCACACGTCATCCAAAGATGCGGAGTCTTATCAGCAGGGCATCACCTCATGTTGTGCGACGACGTTTTTCCGATATAGAGAATCTGAAAAAAGAATTGTTTGCTGCATTAGTTCAATTTCTGTGTGAAAGTAAAATTATCACCTGTTCCCCATTCGATGAATCCCCTTGCCCGGGTGCGACGTTAAAGGATATTTCCGGTGAAAAAATTGAGTGGTTCATCACGGTTGCAAAAAAAGAAAGAGGTTTTCCCCTTAATCCGGGAACCCCGACCGAACATATATTAAAACATCTTGATTTACTGGAGAGAAACCAACCCACTAATGCGGCAATTCTCTTATTCGGAGTTAAACCCCAGAAATTCATGCCAACCGCAGAAATAAAGTGCATGCACTATCATGGGACGGTTGTTGCAAAGCCGATACCATCTCATCAGATATTTACCGGTACACTTTTTGATCAGGCGGACCAGGCTACGGATTTTATCCTCTCTAAAATCAATCGCAGCGTACCTCCCCGGGAATCAGCCCCGGTCAGCGAAACCAGGTATGAGATTCCCAAAGAAGTGATTCAGGAAGCTATTGTCAATGCGATTGCTCACCGGGATTATACTTCAGCGGCGAGTGTTCAGGTAAGTGTTTTTTCGGATCGGATCGAAGTGCGGAATCCAGGCAGTCTTCCCATTGACCTTACCTTCGAAGATCTGAAAATAAAACACAACTCCCGGCCTCGCAACCACCGTATCGCTTTTCCCCTTTACCTTACGCACTATATTGAAAAGATCGGATATGGGACAATCCAGATGATTACCGGATGCAAAGAAGCGGGGCTCCCAGAACCGGAGTTTGCCCAAAGCGGTGGGGAATTTGTTGTCACCCTCTGGAGAGACTGGCTGACAGAATCCGTGATGGATTCTCTTGGGATCAATGAACGGCAAAAACAGGCAATAAAATTTGTGAAAGAAAAGAACCGCATCACGAGTTCAAACTACCAGGAGATTACAGGAGCTTCCCGACAGACCGCCTATCGGGATCTTGACGATCTCGTAACCAAACACGTAATCGAAAATAGAGGTGAAAGCCGGAAAGGTTCGTACTACGTTTTAGCAAAAACGTTGAAAAAAGACTAGAAGCTTTCCCGGTTAAATCCTTAGTCTGATTTTTGGAAGTACTTGATTCATTCCGGTTTCTTTGAAATCTTTTGACTCAGTTATGTAACATATGACTCAGTGTGCGAAATTATTTTGACGGACGGTGTGGTAAACAAAAAAGGTCAGGATTTTAACTTAGTCATCGGGCAAATTGACTCATATATATGACTCAGTTATGTAACATATGACTCAGATTCCCCGAAGATCCCGGGCACTGAGTTTAATCAGTCCGGTAATTCTGGCGAGAGCGAAGGAGAATGCATTCAAAGCATGACACCGAATCGAGGAATACCTCATGACGGAACCTGAAGATGAACCTGACGTGCCGGAAGAATTCCTCCTGGAAGACGGTGAAGTAATTCTCGCGGGCATCGAGCTCCATGCACATATCGTACAGGAGAACGGGCACCCGAAGATCATCTTCACGTACCTGCCAGCGGTCCAGGGCCGCAAACTTCCCGAAGAGATGATTGAACTCAACTCGATGTTCGAGATGGTCTGCAGGAAGACCATTGAGGTATTTCCCCAGGCTGGCTTCGGGCGCTTTTACACGGTGCTCAAGAGGAACGGCGAGTCTGACCGGTGCTGGTACCGGATCAAGGTATCCTTCCGGGATGATGAGCAAGATGTGACGCACGAGGAGATCACGGACTGGATTGATCCTGAACTTCTCCTTGCGGACCCCCATGTGGCGCACCGGGGAAAGAAAGCAAAGGCGATGATCAGGAGGGTAATGAAGGAGTTTGTGAGGGAGTTTCTGAACGCGGAAGAGGTGGGGGAGTGAGATTTTTGCTGATGGTCGCGGACGGGTCCGGTGTGGAGATGGGGGGCACGGCATTGATCCGGCCCGGTGCTGGATGCGGAGAGTGCTGGGCGAGTGCGGGGGAGGATTTCAGCGGCGGTGAATGAGGAGATGGGAAGGATAATGAGGAGGTTGCTGAGCCGGGAGGGGTCGGGTAAAAGGGAGTGATTTTAGTGTGGGGATATAGAGGAATTGTCCAAAGACCACATCTAATTAATCCCCTCTAAAAGAAGTTGTGTTCTAAGATCCTCCCGGACTCCTTCCTGATAAAAAGTATTGATAATTAACTTTAACATTCTGCTTGTACGAGGATAAGAGAACTTGATCGCATCGGAAAATGTTCGATATTTTTGAGCGATTTCTCTTTCCTTTTCGCCCCCCTCTTCAAGCAGCTTTATCAAAGCTCCACGGGAATTATAAACTCCATTTTCCATACCATCTTCAATTTCTTGGCTTGAAATTTTTTCTAATATTTTTCGAACTGCTTCATGAGGCCAAAAACCATCATTCCCAATTGGAGAATGAGAAAGTACCTGTCCTATACTATGTTCTCCAATGACTTTCCTATTTTTTTGAGCACACCCCTCCATCGCTTTCAATACCCAATCCTCTAGAAATTCTGTTGAAACACTTCCATTCAGATTAATTCCAGGAATTTGATCCACAAGGTTTAACAATTCATGAGCTTTGAGAGCGAGGTATTTGGTTTTTTCTGGACTGATATTTTCAAATTCATCGTCAATTTTAGGATCCGATTTAAATTGCATACAAATTAATTGCACAAAAAAATCAGGCTCTTTCAAGACCTTGGTAATTAGTCTAATTGGTTTTTCCTCAGAAGAATAATAATCAAGATAAAGCCATTCAATTTGAGTTAGCTTTGATTCATCCTGCAGATTTATTTTCTTAAGATAATCAAATATTTTTGAAAATTGATATCTAATATTTGATCCACTAAAATCGTCAATATCCTCTGGGGACATTCCAACTTTTTCTAATGCTATCAATAAGGTATCGATATTTAATTGGATATTTGGATAATAAATCAAATATTGTCCTGCGGTGAAAACTGCCGCTAAAGGCCTGCCATACTGAATCAAATTATCTAATACAATATTTGCACAATCGGATTCATCTTCTTCAAGATATGAAAAATTCCCAGTCTTCCAATAATAAGATTTCGCTTCAATATCCATCGAATTAATTGTTTTTAATATTTTTTTATCAATTGGTACGCAAGTAAAAAATGAGGCAATTTTCTGTGAAGGCCATTTATCCTTCTTTTTTTGCATAATTGAATTAAACCATTTTTTGTCTTTTAACCCCCGGGTAGAAATATAACTTTTCGCGAGAATATTCAATGAAATTTCATTGGAAGAGAGCCAATTTAAAAGTTCATTTTCAACGTTTGAGGAAAATTTGACAGATTCTAAAACTCTCCCGATAATTGCGGGATTGTTAACCGATGTCGCGAGATTTTTTAATCCATCGATTCCTTGAGAAGAGAGAATTTCTTCGAGGGCTTTTCTTTGATAGTTACCTATAGATTCCTGTTGTTTATGGTAATCAAGACCTGAAGGGATCTCTAAAATTGTTGGACAAACATTTTCAAACAAGTAAAGATTCCGATAGATAGGATTTTTCAAATCAATTTTTTTATAAATATTTTTTAGAACCGTCACATTTTTTTTAGAATTGTCATCTTTTCGATATTTCTGATAAAAGGATATTTTTTTTCTCAATTCATTTTTAATTACTGAATTATTTTTTTCCGATATTACTGAAAAATCAACCTTTTTTAACATTTTGATGATTATTGGGAGACTGATTGGTGAGAATTGATCCATTTGAGAAATTAATTTTATCCATCGATTTTCGAGATCTTTTTCGATATGATCAGAGATTCGATTTGATATCTCTTGGACATAATTTTGATAATTTTTATTTGTGGTTCCTTCAGACCAGTCGTCACTCCAATTACGGAATTTTGGATGATAAATTGGATTAGCAAATGCACCCTCACTTTTGTAAATTAATTTTAAAAGGAATTCCCAAGTCGCTTTTTCATCATACTCTAATAACATGTCAATAATCGATAATTTTTGGTCGGGGGTCGCTTTCGTCTGAGGATACCATCCGAGATAAATTTGATGCAATGAATTAATGGGCATATCAGAGAAATTTCCATCCGGATTCTTTTTTGGTAAACTCATCAAAATTTTTGAGACGCGAGAAAGATAATCAAGATTCCACGAAACGCATTCAAGCGCCCATAGTAAATCAACAGGAATACTTCGACCAAGATAACCTTCAGGTCTAAATAATTCCATTATGTACAGATCATTATTTTTCAACCCCCCTTCAATAGCATCTAAAAAAATATCTGGAGAAACCTCAGATAATAAGGGTAAAAACGATCGTATCGAATACCATTGTTCGGGATTGCAATCTTTACTTAATATTTTCGAGACTAAATAATCAATTTTGTTTTTAATTTGCGTTTTGGAAGGTTCTTCAATATATTCATCACTAGCAATTAGTGCCAGTGTCAAACAGATTCCTTTTTTAAGATTTTTTGAATATTTTGTTTTTTTGTTATGTAATTGAGCAATCCACCTTTCTTCGGGTTTCAATTCAAAAGCGGGATCAAGTTCTCCAATAACTTCCCCTGCAACACTGATCAGTCGTTCTAGATTTCTGTCTTTGAAGAATTTATGTATGAAAAACCATGTATCTTGTGGAGTAATAATATGCCAAACATCTCCGATACATTGAATTGGGGAGTCATCCAATTGGGAAATCCGCTCTAATTCTTGTTCAAAGTGGTCATAAGAAACACCAGCCAATTCGGAAATCTTATCGCAGTCATTCTTGTTGGATTTATCCCACGAACCTGCTGAAAATGCAGCCAGAATTATTTTCGAATCTTGTGAATTTACCCATTGTGGGTTTTTCACTTCAACCGGAGATAATAATTTATTTCTACGAATGAGATTTAGCATTCCTCTTGAAGAATCTACAATTGCCTCAGATTGTCCAGAATCAAAACCCATTTCAATAAGCGCTTTAATTTGTTCTGATTTTTTTGGATTGGAAAGCCGGATATATTCCTGATCCGGATTCATATCAGTTTTTATTAAAGCATTTATGACCCAATGGTTGTTTTTTATTGCCAATGCAATTTCTTCCGGGTTACAATTGTATTCAGGATAGAGAATCAATGAATTTTTTGTGCTGATTATACGATTCCAATCATTTTTACTTTGAATGAGAAGAAATTTTGAAGATAGTAATTTATTTTGCACAATTGAAGCCAAGATAAATGCATAAGCTTCGTCTTTGGATTGTCCTGCAACACTTATCAAAGAATGAGGTTTTTGAAATGAGAATATTAGTTTATTATATTCTTCTACTCTGCCAGCAATAACTAATAACGGAATACAAGACGGCGTCGTAACCGATTTCCATGCATCCCACGCACTTTCGATATCAAAATTTCCGTCAGTGATTTTACCTATTTTTATTGCAAACCATCTATGTACCGGAGGGCACAAACTTAACCACGTTTCAAGATCCGCGGCATTAATACCTTTAACATTTTTCCATTTTTTTTCAATTTTCTTTTCGTCAACCCACGCCGTTCGTTTTGTCCATAATCTTGAAGTTACAAAAACAAATGTAGTTTTTTTCTTATTTACCCCATCTGGGTTTTTTGTCCGTTTTAAATAATCGGAATTTGCTTTTGAATTTACTATCTCATCAGTACCAAATTCCCATCTTGAATCTCCTGAGGGAATAAACGAACAAGAATCATCATTACCAGGAATCGACAAAATGCCATCCCATCCAGGAGAAGCAATACCATCGCCCCATGGCATTGAAATTTGAAGAGGATTAATGGTGGCAAAAATTAATTTTTTAACTAATAATGGCAATATTGCTTCAGCATCTTTTTTGTGATTATGAGTCCAGGTCCTTATATCATTTGCAGAAACATGCCAACCTTCATCCATAATATATTCAAGATCTCATATTATTTCAGTTCGCTTAAATTTTGGTCATCAGAATATATTTTTATTCCGAAGAGGGAGAGTTCAATGTGTTTATTATGGGCCAAAAGCGTAAAAAATAAATTGATGCATTTCGTGAAAAAATGACGAACATTTTACCCAATTCTTCAACCGAACATTTGCAAAAAGAAATCTTCGCCCGTGAATTTCTTAAGATCGCGAAACAGGACCTCGTAGCCGCAAAAGTCCTATATCGAAATGAATTGTATCCTCAAGCTTTATTCTTCCTCCAACAATCCATCGAAAAAGGGTATAAAGCATATCATCTCCTTTCCGAACAGGGAATTGACAATGGAAAAATATCGAGAAAGAATATGTCTATTTGGGATATTGGTCATGTTCCAACAAAAATAACTGAAAAACAAGCTTCTGATGCAGCAGAACGATTTCTGAAAATTAAAAATCAAATTGATTCGTTTCCAAATCCGGAGGAGATCTACGCAAATATCGGAATAGATTTTTCTGAAATGATTCAACAATTTTCAACCCTCAAGAATACCTTCGCAGAGATATCCTCCAGTCAGAGAACAACTAAAAAATTACGTCGTTGTGTTTTGAATAATATAATTAATGAAATGTATGTCTCAATTAAAAAATCAGACCGCATTACACGAGAATTCAGAAATATCACATTTGATGATCTGACTAAAGATAAAATGAAGAAAAAATCTCTTGATCTAATTTTGCCTATAATAAAAAATTCACCGGAACATGCTAAAAAATATACAGATATGATAAATGATCTTTTTGGAGAGAATTTTCAACAAATTGAGCCCTACATTAGGATTTCCATGCAAAACCGTTTTGAATCGGGTTGCGTTAACGTAATTTATTCAAATCTATCTATCATTACCCAAGCACACGAAAGTTCAACACGATATCCCGGGTTTTCTTGTTCCCCATTAAAAGAATATACTCGAAGACATCCGATAATTCAGCGGTTTAATACATTAACGCGATTTGCAGAAACCGCTCACAATAAATTCGATTGGATTCTTTCATCAATGGAAAACCTGCAATAAATCATTTATTTTCTCCTCTCCCATTTTTTCCCACAACATCCCCGCCCAATCCCCGCTCTTTTCCGCAATCCGCCAAAGCATAACCCCCAATTCCCCAAAAATAAAAAAGATTCAGCCACGAATATGCCCTTTCACGACGTATAATAGTATGTCAAAGGGGCCCCCAAGACACCCAGAAAAAAAAGAAAAACAAAAAAGAAGGAAACAAAAATGGCAGATTTCGTACAGAAAACAACCGTAAAGACAGCGGCCCGCATACTTGCAAACCCGCTGGAAGATGTAGCAGCATTCAACACGATCGTCCAGTCGGTCCTGACTGACAACCCGTTCGGGTGCGTGCCCTACATGACCGCCGGCACCAACCACGCCGGTGTGGAAAAGACAAAAGAATACTATGTGGCAAAGGTCGTGTACCAGGACACTGAGGCCAACACGGTCGGCAACGAGTCCGGCCGGTACAACACGATCGCCGGGTTCAATGCCGGGGCAGCCGCGATCCTCGCGAATGCAGCCCTGACCTCAGCGCACGGCGGCACCCCCTACCGGGACACCGACAATGAGACCTTCTCCGCGACCCTGAAGTGCCACGACCTGAACGGCGAGATCTACATGGTCACGTTCAGCCGGGACGGCGTGAACCTCACGTCGTACTCGGACGACAGCATCCGGACAAAGGTCGAGACCTGGGCCGACACGGTCCCGGCACTCGCGTAAAGGAGGGGATGGGAATGGAAAACGAACTCATCCTCACCGGGGCATTCCTCGGTGCCGGGCTGCTCGCGTACGTGGTGATTCCCGGGCTTCTCGTGATGTGGGACCGGGTCCTCGACCACATGGAAGACGGGGGCCGCAACCCGAAGTGATGCGGACAACGGCGGGGGAAATTTCCCTCTGCCGGAATTTTTTTCCCGGGACGAATTTTCCCATCAGCAGAACCGGAATTACCCGGATCACGTAAATCATCCAAACCCATTTAACGAAAGATCAATAACAGAGACGTTGCATGAAGTACCGAATTATTATCTGTTTATCCGTGCTCCTGGCGGTCCTGGTCCTCTCGGCCGGCTGTACCGACACCGGACCGGCCTCATCATCGTCTTCCGGCGGAGCAACCACGGGAGGCGTGGGCGCCGGTGGCATCAGTACCCAGGTCAGCGCTATGGATTCCGTTCTTCCCTCCACCTACCTCCAGCTTGACGATTTCAAAATGAATTTCATCGAATTCGAGATCATCAATCCCACCGACAGCGCAATGACAGTGGTCGTGGAGTCCGAGATTCCGGGCTTTACCGAAAAGTCAGTGAACACGGTCGATGTTCCTGCCCGCGGAAACATAACGATCGGGCAGGCCCCGTCCCTCCGCACCAGTGCAATCCCCGCGGAGATGACGACTGCAACGCTCCATTACAAAATTGCCCTTACTGATGGGACACGCATCGATGAGCAGACCTATCCCATCAAGATCTATGCAAAGGACACGATGATCTGGGCGGTCTCGGACGGCCAGGACTGGAACGACATGACACCCTTCATCGCGGCATGGGTGACCCCGCATGCAGCAGAGATAGACCCGCTCGTGCGCAAGGCCGCCGGGTACAGTGCCGACAATACCATAACCGGGTACCAGTGCGGGGACACCTGCTCGGATGCCGAGTGGCAGAAATACTCGGATGACCAGGTAAAGGCGATCTTTACTGCGCTCAAGAACGATTACCAGATCACGTACATCAACTCGCCCATTGCCTACGGCAAAGAGTCCGAAAACCCCCAGCGGGTCCGGCTGCCAAAAGATGCCCTTGCACAGAAATCCGCCAACTGTATCGATGGCACGGTCCTGTACGCCTCGGCCCTTGAATCCATCGGCATGACACCCCATATCATCATCCTGCCCACCCACGCGTTCGTCTGCTACGAGACTAAGCCGGACTCGCCCGATGTGCTCTCCTGCCTTGAGACCACGATGACCGGTTCGTCAACGTTCGAAGAAGCGGTCTCCTCTGCAAACCAGGAATACCGCGACGAGATAGCAAACGGCAATTTCGCATCAGGAAAATCCCAGGATCTCTCCATTGCCATGTTGAGGAAAGAAGGTATCCTCCCGATGCAGTGAGCCGGGGATGTTACTGGACGTAGAGAAGACGGGAACTCAATCCGAAGTGATGTGGACAACGGGGGGAAATTTCCCCTGCCTGATTTTTTTCAACTCCGTAGCTGACCCACGCGGGTTGTCGGGCAGAGCCCCTTTTGAGCGCAAAATCCCCGCACAAATAAAAATAATTCTCCGTGAGGGAAGTCCGGAGAAATTCCCCATCGCCACCCCTCCAAATTAAAACACCACGGGCCCCCATCACAAAACAATCCTGCCGGTATCACATCGGTCTCCGTTACCAAGCCTCAATCTCAACTTCTTTCAAAGAAATACCTCCACTTGGTTCCCATAATCTCACAATGAATACATTTTTTACTCAATTGAATACATTATGTACTCATGCTCGAAGCGCTCATCTCCTCCAAGACCCGGGTGAAACTCCTCACTCTGTTCCTGCTCAACCCGGAGAGCGAGTATTATGTCCGCGAGATAGTGCGGATGACTAAAGAGAATTACAACGCCGTGCGCCGGGAATTGGCAAACCTCGAAGCTTTCGGCCTCATTACGGGGCAGAAGAAAGGAAACCAGCAGTACTACACGGTCAACCGGGATTTTTTCCTGTACAGCGAACTCCAGAAGATCGTGCTGAAGACGGAAGGGATTGCGAAAATTATCAGGGACGATCTCGCTGAGCTCGCCGGCATCGATTGCCTGTTCATTTATGGATCGTTTGCACAGGGAACCGCAGGCGCAAAAAGCGATATCGATCTTTTTATCGTGGGAGATGTGAACGAAAATTCCTTAATCCCCCGTATCCACGCCGGTGAACAGAAAACCAACCGGGAGATCAACTACACGCTCATGCATAGCGATGAATTCAGGAGGCGAAAGAAATCCGGGGATCCTTTCGTAAAGAATGTATTGAATGAGCCCAAGATACAGATCATCGGAACCTGCGATGATTGAGGATCTTGAACGCGAAGGGCTCATAAAAAAACTTCCCGTTGACCGGAAGAAAGTTACGGATGCGATCGCTCTTGCACACCGGGATGTGACTACCTCCCGTCTTCTTCTTTCAAGCGACTACGACTGGGCCTATACCATCGCGTACAATGCAGTTCTCCAGGCCGGCCGGGCACTGATGTTTGCCTGTGGTTACCGGCCAGATGGCGCGAACCAGCATATAGCGGTAGTAAAATTCGCCCAATTGTATCTCGATGAAAAAGATTCGGTCATATTCGACCGGATGCGGCGCAAACGGCATAGTTCAGTGTATGATACTGCAGGTGTGATATCAGAGGCAGAAGCAGAATTTGCTGTAGACCAGGCAGAACATCTCTTACACACAATCGAAGCACTCCTCGAAAAAATATGATTTTTTATAGTGACCGTGCTTTCTTCCCATAGTCTACACGTTCGCAGTCATGGGGAATGAGAGCAGGAAAAAAACAGGGGAATGCCAGAGTGGATTGACCTGAACCAGGAGCAGCCGCATTTCCCTGCCTTACGAATTCTGAAATACCCTGGCAAAGAACAATGAATAACGTTGCAACATGCATGCATATCCGGATGAAACGCTGGAAAAATCGCGAGCCCATCAGCCGAAATGGCCGATGATGCCGGACGTTTGCTCTTATGCAGAAAAGGTGCTCCCACCATGACCGATGAACAACTCACCGAACACTACCAATCGATCAAGAGCATCCTCCTTTCGAATAATTTCTCCATCGAATCCTGCAAACCCATCAGTTTCGGCCTCCAGTTCAGCATCTCCCGGGACAACAAGTGCGGCCTTATCCGGCTGTACCAGCGCAAAAATGGAAAATTCACGCTTGATTACACCCTGCTCAAAGACAAAGAACTCCTGCACAGCGTGAAACAATTGCTGGAGACGACTCACGCGCCCGCCGGATCTCCGGAAAAAATCCCGGTTCCGCCCGGCACATCCGGCTCTGTATATGATGTCGGGTATCCCGTCATCGGTTCAGATGAATCGGGCAAGGGGGATTACTTCGGCCCGCTCGTCTGCGCAGCGGTCTGCGTGGATGAGACGACCGCGGGCGAACTGTGTGCGGCTGGCGTCCGGGACAGCAAGACCTGCAGTGACCGGGAGATCAGGGAACTCGCAGAAACGATCAAACAACTCTGCGCCGGCAAATTCGAGATCATCGAGATCTCACCGGAGAAATACAACAAACTCTACGAGCAGATGAGGACGGAAGGAAAGAACCTGAATACTCTGCTCGCGTGGGGGCATGCAAAGGCCATCGAGGAACTGCTGCAAAAAGTTGACTGCGGGACGGCAATCGCCGACCAGTTCGCAGACAAACGGTTCATCTTAGGAAAACTCCAGCAGAAGGGCAGGACCATCCGGCTGATCCAGATGCACCGGCAGAGCAGAACATCGCTGTTGCGGCAGCCTCGATCCTGGCCCGGGCCCGGTTCATCGAAAAGATTGCATCACTGTCAAAGAAGTACGCGAGGACGTTTCCCCTCGGGGCATCGGCTGCGGTCATCAGGGCCGGAAAACAATTCATGGAAAAGAACGGTCTCCCCGGTCTCCCGCTCGTGGCAAAGATGCATTTCAGGACAACAGATGAGGTCCGAAAAAAAGAGCATTGAAGTTGCGTTTGTCACGGGAACTACGGGACTTCCGTTGTCCTGTGTCTGCCAATCGGGAGCCCGTTCTTTCCTTTAAGGGAAAAGCAGGTCTCTTTTTTTAGGGCCGGAAAAATTATTTACTTTTTTTTACCGTTTTATCCACTTCGGATTTTACCCGGCCGATGATATCGTCAAAGGATTTCTGGATCTGCGTCTGTGTATCCTTTATGGTTTTTTCAATGTACTGCTTTCCTTCTTTGGTTGTCACGAGCTCGTGGGTGACTTTCATCACGTCATCGATGGAAGATATGACAGACTTTGTCGCCTCGGAAAACCTCTTGTCGATAACGTTTTTATCCGCAGGGGCGGCCACGGGTTCACTCTCATCTACCCACCGTCCCTGTTCAAAGTGCCCTTTTGCTTCTGTCATGTTCTTCAGATATTTTCCTTCATCTCACATCAGGTTTCCTCATACTCATCCTGCCTTCGTGATCTTTGCCTGCGTCCCGACAGCATCTCATAATGAAAAATGCAGTGCACCGGGATTGCACCCTGTCAGGGGATGCTGCGCAGGGCCTCCTCCGCTCACGCCACCATCCTGCACTCTTCCGGTCGGGCCTGACCGGAAATTCCTGCAGCCAGAAGAAAAAGAGAACCAGCGCCCTGCCGGAAAATTTCAACAGGCCATTACCCATAAAAAAGCGGAACCGGACCGGATATTAATTTCACTGTCGTGCTACCGGCGGAATATGTTTCCATTAAGATATTTTTTACCAATTCGATAGGTTTTTCAGGATTTTGACAAAAATTTATGCCCGCGGGACAAATCCGGCAAATTCATAATCTTCATATACCCCTTTATTTCCACTGGAGATTCCGCCGGAGAACGGTATCCGTCCGGCACCGGATGACCGGCTTTTTTTAGGACCGCCCTGCATGCATCGCTTCACCGCTGTCCCGGAACAGGTGCCGGGTTCCCGGGTACGGTGCCCGGCCGTGGGATCAGCACGGTGCCGGGGCACATGAACAGGTATCTGGTCTGAAAACTGCCTTAAAACATTCCAACATATATGAAAT
>Ga0209340_1000860_pt1 | contig 26775 bp, 22 predicted proteins | sample EPASupsiteSAE323_FD_187266 | JGI IMG/M metagenome (GOLD analysis project Ga0209340, IMG submission 187266) | Bioremediated contaminated groundwater from EPA Superfund site, New Mexico - Sample SAE3-23 (SPAdes) (version 2) | ecosystem: Environmental > Aquatic > Deep subsurface > Groundwater >... | reverse complement strand
TGTCGATTAAAGTACTCAGGCTCAAATGATGACTGAAGAGGTCAACGAATGTCTCGCTTAATGTTCGAATACTTCAACTTTAATGGGCGGCAAATCGAATACCTGCCGCAGTTCATGATTTGAGGCGCCTATATCGCACAGAGACCGACCGCATAATTCGCATTTGGTAACAGGATGGACGATTACGTGATCCGGTTTCTCGACCATTTCGGGTGTATGTCCTTTATGGCCTTTTTGTGGTGATCGGTGTGCAACAGATTGCTACAAAGACATAAATGCACACAATTCAGCGAAGAGCCCTCTTTTTCCAGGGCAAAGATGATAAAGCCCCAGAAACAAGCTGCAAAGCTCAATGGAAATGCACCCTGAAGATTTTTCTGTCAAGCTGCAGACAGGCAGCAAAAATCGCTACATAGTCCTGCTGCTCGTCCTCGCCGGCGTGTTGATGGCAGTGGTAGACGGCTCTGTGGTCAGCATTGCCCTGCCCACCATCACGGGATACTTCGACGTCAACATCGGCGAGTCGCAGATGGTCATGACTGCATACCTCGTCACCCTCACAAGCCTTCTCCTGATATTCGGCAAGGTCGCAGAGCGCTTCGGCAAAGCCCGGCTCTTCATGCTTGGAATCGTTATCTTCACAGTCAGCTCCTTTGCCTGCGGCATGTCTACTAGCCTTTACATGCTCGTGCTCTGCAGAATAGCCCAGGCAACCGGAGCTGCCATGATGTTTTCGATCAGCTCTGCAATCATCTTCCAGTCCTTCCCGCGAGGCGAGCAGGGCCGGGCTATGGGCTACATCGGAGCGACTGTGGCCATCGGAAGCATCATTGGACCGACTCTTGGCGGCGTCATCGTGCAGTACCTCGGCTGGGAGTACATCTTCCTCATAAACGTGCCAATCGGCATAACCCAACTGGTCCTCTCCACCCGCTACCTGGAAATCGAGGAGAAACGATCAGAGAGCCTTGACGCTGACTGGATCGGAGCCGCGACCCTGATAGCCTTCATAGTCTCGCTCATGGCCCTGCTGGGCATGCTCGCCAACAGCTTCACCTTCCAGCCGACGGTCGCGGCCCTTGCCCTGATATTTCTGGCCTCAATGGCAGCCTTCATCATTACCGAGTCGAGGCATAAGACCCCAATACTGGACCTCTCCATCTTCCGCTACAGCATGTTCGTGCTGCCGTCCATCGGAATGATGATATTCTTCGTCTCCAACCTCATGATCTCGGTGCTCGGACCATTCTACTTCGAGGGAGTGATGGGCTACACTGCAGCTCAAGTGGGCCTGATCTACCTCATCGTCCCGGCAATCATGGTCGTCGGCTCGCCGGTGACCGGCTGGATCTACGACAAACACCAGTTCCGCTTCCTGGCCGCCCTAGGAATGCTGATCATGGCCGTCTCCATGATGCTGCTTGGATACCTGGCACAGAACACAGACTGCGATCCCAGGTTGCTCCTGGCCACATTTGTCTTCTGCGGCATAGGAGCCGTCTTCTTCCAGAGCCCAAACAACACCGAGACCATGAGGGCTCTGCCCAAATCGAAGATCAACACAGCCTCAAGCTTCACTGCAACCATTAGAAACCTTGGAATGGCTCTCGGCGTGTCCTTTTCTGGAGTCCTGGTCTCCATGCAGCTCGCCTCCGCAGGATACCACGGAACTCTGGTAGAGGCCGGACCGGCTCTGCTCTCAATGACCATAAGCCGGGTGATGATGCTGGCTGGAATGCTTTGCATAATCGGAACAGCGGTCTCAATCTACAGAGGAATCAAATCAGAGTGAGAAGGAAAGCGTTAACTGAAAAGATGGTATTTCCGAAAAAAAACATGGCACATGCCGCTGCAGTTGCTGCCCTTGCCGGACCTCCCGGCGTCCGTAAAAGACACGGCTAAGGGCTTCACTGTCTCTCGGCATGAAGCGCCTTGGCTTTCTTTCCCTCTTCAATCAGCTCCTTGACCTTCTGACCACCTTTATGGCCGATGGCTTCATAAAAATCCCTGCCGTGCGTTTGGGCGGTCTTCATACCTCCCTTTCTGCCGGCCTCCTGGACGGTCATCGTGCCCTTTTCGTCTCTTTTGGATTTCCTCTTGTCTTCTGCCATTTGCATCCCTCTCCTCTGCTTATCAATGAAATTTGAATACTATTTTGCTGTATTTCCAGCACAACCGATCAACCTGGATCAGATTTGCAGATTTCATTATATTCACAACATTAGTGATATATTTCAAGATAAATTTTAGCCGATCGCCGCGATTATTTTACGAACCATCATCTTGATATCTCTTATTTCTTCTTTCAGTTATTTATGTTTTGCGCCCCGCTACATCTGGAATTTATGATTTGACAGTAATACAAATTTTAAAAATAGATGCCAATATCAGATTAATAGTTTCCAAATGGAGATGAAAGAAAAGATGAGAAGAATATTCTGAAAAAGGAGTCAATAGCTTCAAGACTTTTTAACATTAAGAAGAATCAAATAATTTGGTCCAATCGGTTGAATCCCATCCCAATTTGAATATGCTCCCTCGCTCACAATTTGGCGTGCTCCTCAGCATCCCTCTGTCCGATTCTGACCACGGTCATCTCTTTAACGAGATCCTTGGCCATCTTCCTCAGCCCCAAAACCTCCTCTGCCTGGAGGATCTCATCCCTCTTGGCGCGGGTCATGGGCTTCTTGGGAACTGCCGTGCAGGATTTGGTCCCCTCAGTGATACCGATTGTTCCGACCTTTCTGGCCACATCCACGATCTCAGTCTTATCAAAAGATATGAGCGGATGAAAGACCGGCACTCCTACTGCTGCCTGCTCGGCTAAAATGTTGTCAGCCGTTTGGCTGGCGACCTGGCCCATTGAGTACCCTGTGACAATTCCAAGGCACTCTTTCATATCCATGACCTCAGTGGCAATGCGATACATCAACCGCCGACAGAGAACGCATGTCGCCTTTGGATAATGAGCTGCAATCTTCTCGATACCCCGGCTGATGGGAATGGTGATGAAATCGATCTTCCTGCCGGACGTCCATTCAGCGAGGACCTCGGCGCACCTCGTGCACTGCCTGATGGCGTTGGCATAAGGCCGGGAGTCAAAATGCAGGAGCACTACTGGGCAGCCCCTCTTCATCATCATCCAGGCGGCCACTGGCGAGTCTATGCCCCCTGAGATGAGGACCAGCATGCTTCCCTGCGATCCGAGCGGCAGGCCGCCTACTCCCTTCACAACATCGGTGAAGATGAAGGACCTCCCGCGCCTGGCCTCCACAAAGATCTCCATCTCCGGATCATCCAGATCCACCTTTGCGCCAGCAGCAGTCCTGACGGCATCCCCCACCACACGTCCGATCTCCTCGCTGGAAAAGGTGACGCCGGAACGCCTGGGTCGAATTGCAAAGCTTTCGGGCTTCTTCTTGAGGGCCAGTTGTACGGCAGCACGGCTGATCTCCTCCAGATCAGATGAGACAGTCTGAGCTGGACTTGCAGATACTACCCCAAAAACCCGCGCGATAATCTCACTAGCCAGAAGATCAGAGGTATGGACGAAGATCCTGCCCTCGCCCCGCTCCATCCTGTGCTCAACGCCGGCCCTTTTCAAAGAAAAAGCTATATTGCCGGCTAAAATTCGTTCCCAATTTTGCCTGGTCCAACTATCTTTTAGCGTGATCTCCCCGTAGCGAACTAATACTACGTCCTGGGAGATCATGTTCTGATTTGAGTGGCCTTCGCAGATCTCTTTATCTTTTTGACCCTCGAACCGGCTGCTGTGTATCTTTGCATCGGACCGGGCTTCTTGTGAGTGGCCTCAGCCTTGGTAACCTGCCGAACCTGACCCTTTCTGCCCTTGATCTTAACCCATTCTATGCTTCCAGTCTTTCCCATGAGATGACCCTATAAAAGCAGGATTTAAAAAGCTTGTGATTAGCAAAAGGCTTTTAAGCACAATGGCCCAGTAAAGGCTACTGCCTTGTGGGACAGTGGGGTAGCCTGGTCTATCCTCGAGGGTTTGGGACTCTTGGACCGCGGTTCGAATCCGCGCTGTCCCACCAATTATCGCTTTTTGTTTTCAGTACCATTCCTGTTCACCTGCAGAAAATAGCGAGGAGCCCAAAATTCAGATCAGGACGACCTCATTGCAGGAGCGGCAGGCCTTTTCCAGCTTTGAAGTATCCGCGTCCGGAAAGTGATCTATGAGACAGACCTCGGCGGGCTTTGCCCTGGAAAAGAGCCTGGCCAGGTCGCCATGATAGACCTCTATTTGAGAGGCTCCTTTCGCGCGAGCAACGAGCACGGGGTCTGTTCCCACCGCACGAGTGGCCTCTTCCGGATAGAGAATCTCCTCGATCCCCAGAATACCTTTATTGACCTCTAAATTGAGCAGTATATTTTGAACCGCAGGCTGCCAGGCATCATTGAGCACCACCCTCCCGGCCCCGGCCAGAATGCACATCAGTCCCAGCGTCCCAGGACCCGATAGCCCATCTACCACATCGCGAAGCTTTCCATGAAAATATAACTGCTCCAAAATTTGCATCTTAGGGGCGTTTTGCCTGGAGAACTCAATATGGATGAGAGACTGATTCTTGTAGATCACCAGTTCACCAAAAAGGCTTGAGACTACATCCGCGCGCATGTCGCAGCCAGCTAAAAGCACATTCTCCTGCGTCCTTTTTTCGACATCATGGACCCCAGGCACTCCGCGGCTCAGAATCACTCCCTTGATCTCAGGTATCTCCCGGATCACGGCCTCCGCTGCTCTTTTAGTGTACCTCTCACCAATTATTATCAGGCTCTTTGGACCAAGGCGGGGCGAGTAGGCCAGGGGATATCCCACCTCTATCAGGGGCGAGCCCACGCTTCTCAGTCCATCATCCTCGTCGCGCAGACCAAAGCCTTGCAGCAGACGGAGAAGATCGAGCATCACCGCATCAAGCGTAGCTCTGCCGCACGATTTGCACCGCGGGATTCTCTCCGGTAGACTGCTCAATCGAGCAGTCTTACTCAAATATAGATCAGGTTCGCACGCAGGGCAGGCGAGATATCTCGTATCAATCCCTGCCAAGACCTCCTCAGCGGACCTTATGCAGTCGCTTTTGCAGACCGGGCATATCATCCAGCTATCCGGTCTCCTGGAATCTTCAGCCATCTATCAGGATCGTTTGCAGCTTTTCCTTTAGAAAGGTTTGTAAATAAGAAACTCATTGAGGCGGCGAAGGTGGTTTTGGACATGGCACAGAGAGGCATTAGGGAGCATGATGCAAAGCGTTTGTTAGCCAGAATCCTCCCCGAGTACCTCAATGAATTCTCTTACAAGGGCGAAGTGGCCCTTGTGGGACCGGAGACGGATCTGGATGAGCTGGCATCAACTCACCCCTGGCTGAAGACTGCCAGGCTTGCAGTCAAGCCGGATCAGCTCTTTGGTAAGAGGGGCAAGCACGGGCTGGTTCTTCTGGATGCAGATTGGGACCGGACGAAAAAATACCTTAAAGAAAACATGGGGGCAGAGGTAACATTAGGCGGTATTACAGGCAGGTTATCACATTTTCTAATCGAGCCCTTCATACCTCATGATGAAGAGTTCTACATAGCCATCAGCACAGACCGCGATGGCGACAACATATTCTTCTCGATGCAAGGCGGCGTCAATGTAGAAGAGAACTGGGATAAGGTAGTCCGAATTCATGTGAGCGTGCTCGACGGGATAGACAATCTGGACATCAAATCCAAGCTGCCAGAACGTCTGGGTGATAAGAGGATCGCCATCGAGAAGTTTATTCGTGCTCTATGGCAGTTTTATGCTGAAACGGGCTTTTCCTATCTGGAGATCAATCCCTTTACCTTTAAAAACGGGTCCGTTGTGCCCCTGGATATGGTAACCAAGCTCGACGATGCCGAGGAGTACTGGCAGAGAAAACGCTGGGCAGGCCTCACCTTCCCCGAGCCCTTCGGCAGGAGCCTCTCCAAAGAGGAGTTATTCATCAAGGAGCTGGACTCCAAGACCGGTGCCTCCTTGAAGCTGACAATTCTGAATCCAAATGGGAGGGTCTGGACTATGGTTGCCGGAGGCGGTGCGAGCGTGATCTATGCCGACACCATATGCGATCTGGGTTTCGCTAGGGAGATGGCCAACTACGGAGAGTACAGCGGCGATCCAAATACCGAGGAGACCTATTACTATACCAAGACCATTTTGGATCTGATGACCCGCTGCAAAGACTCTCGCGGGAAGATCCTGCTCATAGGAGGCGCTATCGCCAACTTCACGGACGTGGCCAAGACATTCAAGGGCGTTGTCACTGCCCTGGAGGAGTACCAGCAGAGGCTTCAGGAGGCAGGCGTCAGAATATATGTTAGGAGGGGCGGCCCCAATTACGAGCAGGGCCTGAAGCTCATGAGGAACCTGGGCAAGAGACTTGGAGTGCCCATTGAGGTTTACGGGCCTGATACGCATATGACCAGAATAGTCCCCCTAGCCCTGGAGGGTGCAGAACTATGAGCAAGACCACAAGAAAGGATTACGTTCTCTTTGACAAGGACACCAAGGCCTTTGTCTACGGCTATCAGACCAATGCCATTCAGCGCATGCTGGACTTCGATTACATCTGCAATCGGGCAGAACCCAGCATCTCTGCAATCATCAATCCCAACCGGGCAGGGATTCATAAGGCCTTCTGGGGAAAGAAGGAGATCATCCTGCCCATGTACAAGACCATCTCCCTGGCGGCCAAAGCCTGCCCTGAGGCCGATGTGGTGGTCAACTTTGCATCTCACAGATCGGCCTTTGAGACCACTATGCAGGCTTTGGAAGAAGAGAGCATTCGCATTGTGGCAGTCATAGCCGAGGGCGTGCCTGAGAGGCAGTCGCGGATAATGGGCGCAACTGCTAAAAAGTTGGGCAAGATGGTCCTCGGTCCGGCTACCGTAGGTGGCATGACTGCCGGGGCTTTTCGCATCGGCAACACCGCAGGCACCATCGATAACATCATAGCCTCCAAGCTCTACCGACCCGGTTCAGTCGGATTCGTCTCAAAATCCGGAGGCATGCTGAATGAGGCCTTCAACATAATCTCCAGAAATTCCGATGGCATCTTCGAAGGAGTGGCGATTGGCGGCGATCGTTATCCCGGATCGACAATGCTCGACCACATCCTCCGCTACGAGGCCAATCCGGACATCAAGATGATTGCGTGCCTCGGAGAGCTTGGCGGTGAAGACGAGTATCGCATCATCAAGGCTCTCCAAGAAAAGAAGGTGACAAAGCCTCTTGTGGCCTGGGTGACTGGGACGTGCTCGCCTGTACTTCCTGCAAGCGTTCAGTTCGGACATGCCGGGGCCAAGGCCGACTCAGTGAAGGAGACGGCTCAAGCCAAGAATGATGCGTTCCGCGAGGCGGGAGCATTTGTGCCGACCTCGTTTGACGGCTATGGCGATGCAATTCGACAGGTCTACGATATGCTCGTGTCCAAAGGCATCATCGTTCCCTTCGAGGAGCCTGATGTGCCCAAGATTCCTGCTGACTTTTCCAAGGCGCTGGCCTCTGGCGACATCAGAAAACCGACCACGTTCATCTGCACCATATCAGATGACAGCGGAGATGAGGTTTTATACGCCGGAAAGAGGTTGTCTTCAGTTCTCGAAGAGAAGATGGGCATCGGCGGGGTCATTGGACTGTTATGGTTCAAGAAGCATCTGCCGGACTATGCAGCCCAGTTCATTGAGTTGGTCCTGCAGATCGTGGCCGACCACGGGCCGGCTGTATCCGCAGCCCACAATGCCATAGTTGCCTCGTGCGCCGGAAAGGATCTCATCTCATCCTTATGCAGTGGTCTGTTGACAATCGGGCCGCGTTTCGGTGGAGCCATCGACGATGCAGCTCGCGAGTTCAAGAGAGCCAAAGAGGCCGGCATGACACCTGAGCAGTTCGTAAACGACATGAAAAAGAGGGGCGTCAACATCCCGGGCATCGGCCACAAGATCAAGAGCACCAAGAACCCTGATAAACGCGTGCAGTTGCTCATAAGCTATGCTCGTTCAAATTTTCCAAGAACTGATCTGCTCAACTATGCGTTGCAGGTCGAGGAGCTGACCACGGCCAAGAAGGGAAACCTGATCCTGAATGTGGACGGATGCATTGGAATTCTCTTTATTGATCTGATGAGCTCCTGTGGGGCCTTCAGCGAGGAGGAGATCGATGAAGTGGTGAAGCTTGGCTACCTCAATGGTCTCTTTGCTCTGGGAAGGTCCATTGGTCTCATAGGTCATATCCTCGACCAGAAGAGGCTGGGCTCAAGACTCTACAGGCATCCGACGGAGGATATCGCTTACATGATGCCTTCTGCTGAGGATATCAAGTGCAAACACACCGAAGGATGATGCGTAGATGATGCAACGCACCGGGCGTTGAGCTTATGAGATAGGATCGCCTTTTAAGCCCAGAGGCGGGCAAGAATGGCGATTGGAACGATAAGCCAAAAGATTTTTTCGAGGGCCTCCGGTTCTGCCAGGATGGTGGAGCCGGGGGAGATTGTTGAGGCAGACGTGGACTACGCCATGTCTCATGACGGCACATCGATTTTAGCAATCCGGTCTTTCCTTGAGATGGGCTGCGATAGGGTATGGGATCCGGAGAGGATCGTGATACCCTTTGATCATATCGTTCCGGCTAATAACGAGACGTCTGCAGAGCTGCAGAGGGATGTTAGGGCCTGGGCAAAAGAGCAGAAGATCACGAACTTCTTTGACTGCGGCCAGGGCGTTTGCCATGAGGTTTTTCCTGAGAAAGGGTTTGCTTTGCCGGGACTTCTCCTGGTTGGGGCTGACTCTCATTCCTGCACCTACGGGGCGCTGGGGGCCTTTGGAACAGGTGTCGGGGCTACGGATATGGCGGAGATCTATTCGCGGGGGAGACTATGGTTCAAGGTGCCGCAGACTATAGCCGTTGCCATTACCGGCTGCCCAAAGCCCAATGTCTCTGCGAAGGATATCGCCCTGATGGTGATAGGAAAGCTTGGAGCTGATGGGGCGACATACAAGACTGTGGAGTACATCGGCCCAGCTATTGAGGCCCAGGACATCTCAGGGCGAATGACGCTATGCAACTTAGGCGTCGAGATGGGTGCCAAAGCTGCCATAGTTCCGCCAGACAGGAAGACGGACACTTGGCTAGCAGGGCGAGCGAGGCAGGCATATCATCCGGTTCATTCTGATCCGGGTTCTTATGATTATGAGCACGAGTACGACATCAGCGATCTGGAGCCGCAAGTGGCTGTACCCTTCCGGGTGGACAACGTTCGACCAGTCTCCGAGCTTGCGGGTCTGGCTGTTGATCAGGTCTTCATCGGCACCTGCACCAATGGGCGGCTGGAAGATCTCGATGTGGCAGCTCGGATTTTGAAGGGAAAGCAGGTTCGTGTCAGGACTCTGGTCATACCTGCCTCGCGAGAGGTCATGATGCAGGCGCTGCAAAAGAATGTCATTCAGACCCTCGTCGAATCTGGCGCGATGATCGGCACTCCAGGATGTGGTCCCTGTCTTGGAGCGCACATGGGTGTCCTGGCAGATGGCGAGGTCTGCGTCTCCACGTCCAACCGAAATTTCCCCGGAAGGATGGGAAAAGGAGGGCTCGTTTATCTGGCGAGCCCTGCGACTGCTGCGGCATCGGCCTTGAAAGGATGCCTGACTGTGCCGGAGATTAAATGAGATTTGATCTGCATGTGCACTCTAACTGTTCGGATGGCCGAGACGAGGTCAGGACCATCCTGAGGGCCGCGGTCAAGCGAGGCCTGGGCGGATTGTCCATTACCGATCACGACACTCTGCAGGGCTCTTTAAAGGCCCGAAAGATCATAAGAGAGGAAAAGCTGGACCTGATTCTCATCCCCGGGGCAGAGGTCACAACATCTGAGGGGCACTTGCTCTGTTTGGGAATAGAGGAGCTGCCGTCCCGTGGGCACAGCCCCGAAGAGACGGCTGACATGGCACGAGAGCAGGGGGGGATAGCAATTGTTCCTCATCCCTATCATCCATTCCGGCACGCAATCGGGCGGATACCTGATTGCGATGCAGTGGAGGTCTACAACTCCAAGCATCTCTTCGGAATTGCCAACGCTCGGGCCCGCATGGGGGCAAAGAAACGCCATCTTCCAATGGTCGCCGGGTCCGACTCGCACTTTGCGGCGACGGTGGGCCTCGGAGTGACGGAGATACCGGCCTCGGACGCAACGGAGGCTGTGGAGTCCATCCGGGCTGGCAGGACGCGGGTCTTGGGGAGGCGCACCCCGCCGCGATATTTCATCGGGAACACTTTCCAGTCGATCTGCCTGATTGTGAGAAACGGCGGACGGAAAGGAAGGAAGAGATAGATTTTTCACTGCCAACTCTTTCCCAAAGGAATTTTAGGCAGCTTTCACAAAGGGAGTTCCAAGCACATCTATGCAGCTGTCCTAGGAGTTGATTGTAATCGAAATCCATTAAGCTGTCCGGCCGGAGGGCTATGTAGGTCGGGTTTTTCATGCTGTCGGAGTGAGTTGGAAGCGATGCGATCTCGGAAGCAGGAAGCTCCTGGCCTCTGTGAGTTGGAATGAACCTTCCTGGACCAGGGCTGGCAGTCAGCCGGGCTTCGAGAGTGGGAAGCTTTGGAGCGCCTATGCCATTAGCCTCCGAGACGCCTACAGCCGAGCCGATGATGGCATAGCGCGCCCCCAGCATCTCGTTCAGATGTATCTCTCCAGAAAATCAAATGGAGCCGGCCTATTCATTGCAAGCAGATAGGCATCGTAGGAGCAGAGGATAACCCCCACAAACCATCCCAATCCCATGCTCATGGCTGCGATCAGGGCCGTCAACAGGAACAGGATTATTCCTCTTTTTGTATATCCCAAATAAACATGACCCAAACCCGCAACGAGGAGATTCAATATCACAGCAACCGTCGGGCTCTTTGACTTAGCACAGCAATTGAACTCACTCATATTATCTTGAATATCAGCGTCCTTGCATAAGTAGGTTAGCATCAATGGACCCGTCTGATATAATCGTCAGAAAATTCAGATTATTACTATCAAATTCTTCTGCAGGCCTCACAGATCCGTTGAAGCCACGAAAGAGTCAACAGGCTGTTTGGTTGCAGAAAAAACGCTATCGCACAACATCTATTTTGCCTCAAAAAATATTGAAACAGTATCCAAAGGTATAATTACTTTAAGATTAACAGCCTGAACAATCCTCTCAATCAACAATTAGCATGATGAAATTTAGCGAGAATTTGTATGATTCACAATAAAATTATCTATCTGCAAGGCTTGATTTGCAAATGTTCATTGTTAACACTATGTATATTGATGTGTCTATATCCGGCTTCCTGCCTGGATCTTTTGGCATCGACAGGGAACAGTGACTGCGATTCTTCGTTACAGATTGCATATGGTGCGGAGACCATCGATGCTATCGATCAAAAAATAGATGTAAATGCGAACCAAGGGACAATCTCCAATCATCTTTCCGGCACAGGCAGCTTGCCTTACAGCTCCTTAAGCAAGTCTGATGCAAGTGGGAATTTTGCTCAAGTTTATAGAAGCATTTCCGGAAAGCCTGGAGTCACAAAGTGGAGCTATGACTGGAGAACATTTAGCCTTTTTTCATCCTCTTTAGGCTACGGCGTTGGAGCACAATTATGGCTCAATGCGAATAATGCATATGCCATAAGCTGCGGATCGTCATCATCCAGCAAGGTTGGAGGCAGCGTTGCCGCTGAGACTAAAATAGTATCATCCCCTGATACCATATCTTCAATCGTCAATTACTACGCAGCGTCTACTGCATTCTCTCGTGAATCCACAGCATACCAGAGCGTATCTGCGGCTAAAGGGGAATCCATCCAGATAGTGTCTAAAGCATCCGATACCGGTGGGATGGCAAGCGCTGGAATCAACTGCAATACCGATTCATCCATAGGCTCAAGCACATTGGGCAGTTCATCCTCATCAGCCATAAGAACGAAAACCAGTGCAACTGCAAAACTGAAGTTCAATTCCGCTTCAGGGCTTAGCGTGTGTGCATATTTATCTGCATCAAATCCCGCAAGAGATGAGGCTCGAGCAAGTGCAAATCGGTGTCAAGATGATAAAGGCATCGTAACATTTTCATCATTTTCCGGCTCTTCGGAGTACACAAATTCCTATGCAAGGGCAGACATATACTGTTTGAAAGCCAACCTGCCAGTGGGCGGCAAGATGAGCATATGCATGGCTGCTTCGACCTATCCTTCTTCTGGTTTAGCAGGCAGATGCTCAGTATCAACGAGTTTTGGGGGAAAAGCGTATTTGTATAAATATCCGTATGATACCGCAAACTGGAAATCGTATTCCTTTGCAAGCAAATCCAATGGACTCATAAAGGCCCAGCAGTCTGCATACGGGCAGAGCTATCAATATAAATCAGGAGGAATTGTTCGCAATAGTGGCTTTACATTCGATACAGAGGCCTCCAAATCAGGCTATGCAACCGCAAGAAAAGGGAAAGTTGTGTATAATAAAGCCGCGAAAACGTATAGCTATGCACAGGTCAGCTTAGCCGGAGCACCATATGTCTCTCAAGGTTACCTGTCGTAAGTATGAAAGCGGTCAGGCAGAGGACTCCGCTTTCATCTGTCCGAAATGGTTAGCATCCAACTGCCAGTTTAAGATTACGATGCAATGATCCGCGTGCATGCTGGTTGCACCAAGCGAGACGATCCGGGCTCCTGCACCTTCTATCAGGCTCTCCTCTTCTGCAGTCATCCCTGTATGGTCGCCCAGGATGAACGCCAGCTCGCCATCAGGCCCGCTGTGAGCAAGCTCTCCAATGTCCGCACCGTCCTCTCGCAGATAGATCAGCTTTGCATCTTTAAGATCGGCCAGCAGTTCGGGTAGGCCTCCAAGGCGCACGAAGATGCCAGAGGTGGACATCGACCACTGGGGTGTCGCCGGGACGGCCAGAGCCTTTTTGAGCAACGCAGCAGTCGTGCGCTCATCAGGATTGAGGTGACGCAGGGTATCTCCTTTGAGCTGAATTGTCTTGGCCGCCTCTCCGCCTAAAAGCACAAGATAGACGCGGACGTCCTTTCGGATGCCGTGAGAGAGCACAAATGCTGCAGTGACTGACCGGCAGAGGATATCCAGCCTGCCCGAGGTGCCGGGAATGTCCTCTAAAGAGAAATTGGGAGAAGTAGTGGCCTTGTGGCCTACGATTATGAAAGTGCGCATGCTCCACGGGATGAGCACTCGAATACAAACCTCTTTCGGAGGGACAGGCTCAGCTGACAGCTATGAAAATGATTATCATATTAGAGAGGTGTTAAAAGAGCAAGGATGATTTCATGCCCAGGGCAAAAAATTTGAAAGAGGCTTACAATAATTTCTACGTCGAGCCAGTGACCACTCCCACGAATGAATTCGTAGGCATCTACGGCCTTTCAACCGATGGAGTGAAAGTAATCTGGGCGGGGCACGATTCATCCCGCCTTTGAAAAGGCAGGGATTCTCTGCCATGAGCTTAGCTCTGGATCAACTCGGCAACAGAACGCAGGCAATCGAATGCGCCAAATCCGCGCTAAAGATTCAGGAAGATATCGAAGACCCCTACCGAGAGAAGATAAAGCGAAAGCTGCAAGAATGGGATCGACAAAACCAGAGCCAATGAAACCCGAAAACAAAGCACTCATCAAAGCCCTCCTGGAGAAGAGCGACTCCATGCAGGAGGACATCTACGACGACGTCGATCAGATGCTGGGAACAGTCCCATTCATCCTGCGAGTCATGGCCCGCCGCCCGGAGTTCATGATCTTCTCAGCTCTCAAGGACTTCTATGCGCTGCGGCCCAAAAGCCTGGACGCCAAGACGGCGGAGCTGCTCGCAGTGGCTGCGGCTGCCGGGTCCGGCGCGGACAAGTGTCTCAAGGTGCACATGAATGCGGCGAGCCGTGCAGGGGCAAGCGAGGACGAGATCATGGATGCGGTTCTCATTGCCGCTCTGATCGGCCAGACAAAGGTGCTGGCCTCGGCCTTGCGGACGTTTCAGGAGTTTGAGGAAAAGGCAAAGGAGAAGCAGGCTTAGCATTTCAACGCCTCTGTGGTTGGGCTGCCGCGAGCCACATGATATGCTAAAGCAGATATGGAGTCTTAATCCGGCACGTTCGGACTGCCTCAGGCACACCGCGCTCAATGGGAAAGAATATTAGATACAGGTCTCTCCGTATTTTCCCATTTAATAATAAAGTTCCAAACTGCACCAAAGATAAAGCAAAGAACCCTCTTGGATGGATTCATGATATAGCTCCTGATCACGCCGTAGATATAAAAAAGTGGTTTTACTCTGTGGCGATTATTACCGCGCTGGCCTTGATCACCGCAGAGACCTCACTTCCTTCCTTCAGCTTCAGCTTTTCTGCTGAGGCTCGCGTGATGACCGAGACAATCTCCTCTCCGCTGGGCAGTCGCACTACTACTTCCGTGTTCACCGGACCATTGACCAGTTTCTGTACCTTCCCCTTTAAAACATTCCTTGCACTAAATTGCATTTCATCACCTTGAGATTTACGTTATATTCTTGTGTTCGCAACCCATTTATTCTTTGTGTTTTACTGAAGTAAGATGATCATTACTATTCATCGCGGTCCATCATCCCTGAAGGCATTTCGGCTGCAAGCATGGCGAAAAGCCTTCTGACGTTCTTCCTGAACTCATCCAGGCTGCCGTCATTTCTGAGCTTCATGTCTGCCGTCTTCATGGCCTCGCACATTCCCCATCCAAGCTCCCGACACTCCCTCTCTTCAAGCGCTTCGGCTACCCTTCGATTCGGCTCTCCGCAGGAGATGATGATCTTCTCGTCACTATTCTCTCGCGGCCCATCGCTTGCCTGGCTCCTGCCGGGGTCGTCCGGGCGGCCACGCGCTGTCAGCCACTTCAGCCTGGCCTCGACTGGAGCACAGATTTCCATAAGATGAAACTGCTCAGCATGAGCCGCAAAGTAGTCTGCCTCCTGGCGGGAACGCAGGCCATCGACCACCACTACCTTCTCGCCCGTAGCCCTTGCTCTATCCAAAATCCTCTTGGCCACGACGTCCGGGCCCTCTGCTGCTCGAAGGGCATTGCCTATCCTTCCTAAATTCTGGTCGGTGGGCTCTTGGCCCAGCCTGGCAGCCTCCTGTCGGATGATGTCCCCCATCACGAGCACCGTCAGCCCTTCTTCTCTTGCTATCCGAGACGCTTCTCCTTTGCCTGAGCCCGGCAGACCGATTAGACCTATGATCTTCATTTGATCTCCCCCAATTTTCTAGCTCTTCCAGGTTATTTTTGGAGCAGCATGAACCCTGATATCCAATTGTCCTTGGCTCGCAGACCTGCAGCCTTCGGCTATCTCATTCATCACTTCGACCGAAATGGGCTCAAATGGATCCCCTCCATCCCGCGGTTGGCCTTGCTGAAGAGTCATGCTCTCCAAGCGGTTATTTGGATAGACTGTCTTCAACCTGAGAAGCGTTTCAGCTATCCTCTCCAGTTGAGATGATGAAGGCATCTCAGGAAAGACTGTGCTCCTCACCTCCAGAGCCACAGTCGATTTAAAGCCGACCTCAAGGCTCTGCCTCACCAACTCTGCCATGTTCCTTTTGCCGGTGGCTATTTCGTAATCCTGCTCCTGCAAATCTGTCTTGATGTCGAGAAACACCCGATCTACGAGACCTGTAGCCAAAATCGCAGCCAGACGATCGGGAAAACAGCCAGAGGTCTCAAGGCCAGTGGATAGGTGAAGGCTTCTTGCCAGACGAAAGAGCCGGCTGCTCGCCTCAATCTGGAGCAAGGGCTCGCCGCCCGACAGGACAAAGGCATCGACGAAAGGCTTGCTGCTTACTCTTTGCGTTGCCTCATCAAGCTCCATTTGCCGCGTTTGAGGTGCCAGGCGAACATCAGCCACGGGGGTAAGACAACCTGAAGACAATGACAATTCAGGATCCGCCCCCACTTTGGCCCTGGAGGAGCCCCTGAAGCCTTTGACCTCAGAGACAATGCGTGAAGCTATATCGTTAAAGGCCACCAGGCTCTCGCCTGCCTGAAGCTGGCTGTTGTGACAGTGCGGACAGCGCAGAGGACAGCCTCTCAGGAATACCACCATAGCCGCCCGGCCCAGCCAGTCTACTGTAGAGAGAGCAATGATTCCACCGAAGTTGACATTCATTTCGATCCTGAGAAAAGATCCAGTTTGATCTGCCTTCCAGCAATTTTGGACAGCCTCTCGACCAGCTCCTTTTCATCTGCAGCGGCCTTCTCTTCCAGTATATCAAGATCTCTTCGGGTCTGAATCAACCCAGCGTCTATGCTTTTTATGCTCTTCTTTTTTTGGCTGATCTCCTCTTTGATGCGCTGGCCCTCCCGGCTGCTCTCTTTTATCTGGCGATCAAGACTCGATATCTCATTTTCTAAAGAGGCCTGTCTGGCTCTGGCCTTCTCCAGGGCCCTCTCCTCTATGAGCAGGTCAATTTGATCCAGTGTCTTCTCCTTCTTCTTGTCCTTCAATCCGAGGGTTGCCAGGTGACTGCGCAGCTCCTGCAATGAGCCAGCAATGTCTTTGTCATCCACCTCTTTTGGCGACTTCAAGAGTTGCAAGAAGACGCTCTCGTTTTGCAGTCTGATTCTATCGCTTGATCCCTGCTTCATGATTCTGGCGAGAGCCTTGGTGAGAGGTGCGATGAGTCCGGCCAGCTCTTCCTCTGCCTGAGCCCTCTCCAGCTTTGCTCTCTCCAGGCTCCTCTTCAGCTCTTCGGCCCTCTTTCCAACATCACTTTTGGAGTGCCTTTTTGCCTCATCCTCATGAGTAGACAGCTGGCCTTTTAATTCTCCCAGGATTATTTCGTCCTGATTGACCTTCTTCTTCAGCTCATCGATCTTTCTTAGTTCGTCGCTCATTCGGTCCGCCAGCTCCCGTGAAAACCAGCTCTCCTCTGCCGTCTTTCTCTTCTTGCCGATTTCTGCCTCCAGGTCAACCAGAATCCGGCTGACTCCTGCCAGCTCGGAGTTGATGCGTTCAATGTTTTTTGGAAAGAGGGCAGCCACAAATCTCTGGGCTCTGGCAAATGTGGTGGCGGTCCTCTCGAGACCTTTGAGAGCTGTCCAATGATGCTGAAACGCACTATCAAGATCTCTCTTTTTAGGGGGCGCGAGCTTCGAGCTGAGGGAAGAAAGCTGCTTGACGACCTCACCGCGGGCCGCCAGACCGGCACGCAGAAGCTTGGGGGGCGTGTTCTCGATAACATCAGCCTTCGCCAGGTCGAAGACTTCGTCGGAAAGAGACTTTGCTGACGTCTCGATCTGGCTGTAGATCTCATCCAGGCGTTTGGCAAATTCAAAATCCCTTTCAAACTCAGAAATCCATGAATCAATCTCGGCAAGCTTCAGGCTGGATGGCTCATCTTTGCCCCGATTTCCCCCAAAAATGTTTTTAAGCCAGTTCAATGCAAAATCCCCTATTCTTTAAGCTGAGAGATGACCTTCTCGGCAATCTTGGGGCCAAGGAGGCGTGCGATCTCGGTTTGGTCTGCGGCCTTCAGCTTCTCTATGCTCGTTATGCCGGACGAATAGAGCTTCCTGGCCCTGACCCGACCTATTCCCCTCAGGTCCAGGAGGGCGAGGAGGTCCTGGCTCGCTCCGTAGTGGATGCGCTCGGCCAGTTGCTCTGCTTTGAATGTTACTCCCAGGTCAAGGTGTTTGGAGATCTCGGCCAAGGAATGCATGAGCCACTCCGCCGTCTCAGCAGACCGTCTGATGTCTCCAGGTCCAATGCGATATCTGCTGGCGATCTGCTGCTCATGCACCTCGCCGATCCAGTCCATGAGCATTGCTGAGGTCTTTATCTCCCTGAGCAGATAGTCGTAGTTATCTTCATCATAAAGCTCGCACTCATGCTGATCTATGAACTCCTCCACCCAACTGTCAGCGGACTGAATAAAGAGCAGATTCATGTCTGGAGTCATGGTTATGAGGTGGACAAGTCCGAGATCCGAGAATATCTTTCTGCCGGCCCTTTCCAGGTCCAGGGCAGTACTGAACTGGATAGCAGAGGCCCCGCCTGCCTTTGCTGCAGCTGCAAGATCCTTAGCGGATATTCCGTCCGACTTCTGCGAGCCGTTTCTCTCATCCGCTCCCGTTCTTTTCCTTTTCAGGTTTTGCAGCATTATGACGGCGCTCAATGGATCGATGTAGAGCTTGGAGACGAGAGAGCCTAGCCTTGTGGGCAGGAGGTCGTCCTCATCGCTCACCTGGATCATATCATTGTCCTTTAAAAAGTCGATGACCTTTTCGAGTGTGACATCCAGATTCCATGGATCCTGCTGCTGGGCATAAAACGTTGTGGCCATGAAGGCCTTCAGCTCGCTTTCATTTCTGGCGAACCCTGCTGCAAATGTTGAGAGGAGATGAGTTCTCAATGCGCTCTCGCTCGCAAGCTTGGACCAGATCTCTTCTGGGCTGCCGTGGATGTAGCGCTCGAACAGATCTAAAAGCTCGGAATTGTCCTTGGCCATCAGAAAGGATTCGCCGTAGGGGTCAAGGCCCGGCCTGCCAGCCCGACCTGCCATCTGGCGGTATTCGATGACCGGAATGGCCACCATTCCCCGACCATACTCGTATCTCCTGTAGCTCTTGATGAGGACCCTTCGAACAGGCAGGTTCAGGCCGGCTGCGAGAGTTGGCGTGCTGGCTATGACTTTGATCTTGCTGTCTCGGAATCCCTGCTCGACGAGGCGCCTCTGTTCTGAGAGGAGGCCAGCATGGTGAAAAGCCACTCCGCGAGAGACGCAGTTAGCCAGGCGGACAGCGGTTTCGCTTTCACCTGTAGCCGAAATGCTCTGAGATAGAACAGATGTCGCCTCGTTGGCAGGAAGCAGGCCGGTAAGCCTTGAGGCCGTTGCCTCGGCATTCTTCCGGGAGTTTTCGAAGATCAATATCTGGGCGGACTGGCTGAGGGTATCCTTGACCAGAGCCATTGCCTCGTCCTTGCTTGTCTTGCCGCCCGGCAGCATGGACTCGCCATCGGAGAAGACGAGCTTTCCGTTGCAGATGACGCCTTCCCTCAGACTGATGGGTCGCCAATCGGAGCTGACCATCTCTGCTTTCAGCCAGGCGGCTATCTCTGGGGCATTGGCAATGGTAGCAGATAGACCTATGACCTGCAATCCAGGATTGCAGTGGCGCAGCTTGGTGATTGTCATCTCCAGGGTAGGTCCTCGACCTGGATCATTGAGCAGGTGAATTTCGTCTACAACCAGCACTGTAAGGTCCCGCACCCATGAGGCCCCGTTTCTCATAAGCGAGTCGGCCTTCTCAGATGTGGCTATGATTATCTGATTTCTGCCCAGGCGCTCGTCTCTCTTGTCGAAGTCGCCGGTGCTGATGCCAATGGAGATGCCCAGATCCCTGAATTTCTTGAATGAGTCATGCTTCTCAGTGGCCAGCGCGCGCAGGGGAACGATGTAAAGAGAACGGCGGCCCTGCAATGCCGCCTTTATCATGGCAAGCTCGGCCAGAAGGGTCTTGCCTGAGGCAGTGGGCATGGCGAGAAGCATGCTTTTGCCGTCAAGAATGCCTCTTTCCACTGCCTCGGCCTGGGGTGGATAGAGCTCTTTATAGCCGCGAGCCTCGTAAAGCTCCAAGGCTTCTTGCGATAGCCACGAGGAGAGGTCCTTTATCTCCAGCATTTATTTCTCCAGCACATGCATCTATTGCATCGATCCGGGATCAACATCTCTGGCATCCACATTTTGCTCCTCTAATATCTGCGAGATAGCAGCCGCAATATCCTTAGAGAAATCATCATATAAATGCATCATCCATGCAGGGAGAAAATATGAATGCTGGAGATCTTCTTCAGTCCTTTCTCATCCCGACCATTGCGCTTGCAAGCATAACCGGACCGTCAAATCCTCCTCTTGCCCGACTGGAATCGACAAAGACTCTGTCCATCAGCACCGGAGCGCCGTAGGATTGGGCTTTGCATAATAGCAATAGCGTCCTGAAGATGAGGTTTCCGGAAACTCCTTCCGGAGCAATGACTATGTCGTCGCCCCGGCAGCTCTCAATCAAAATCCCTTTGTGGCGGGCCTCTAGCCCAGCCTCCTGTGCCCGAACAGCAATCAGCTCTCCTTCGGCCAGACTTCTGTCCACCCGTTCGCATCGGCCCCGGTCCTCCATCCGGCCACCGGATAGCACCGCAGCCTTTGCGGAAACGTCCATGCCCTGCAGAAATCCGGCTGCACCCTGCAGGAGTTCCAGCTTGTCAGCCATGCTCTCGCCCTCATCAATTCCAACAGGCCCGAGCAAAAAAGCCCAGCCAGACAGCTCAAGGAGCGCCAACCTGCGCACCCGGACTTCGAATTCATCGGACAGCGCCCGCATCGTCCTTGCTGCTGGCAGATTCCCCCGCACCGCCCCATCAATCTCGCCTTTGGATAGAAGGCTCGCCAGATCCTTCCAGGGTTCCTTGCTGGCTATGCATTCTAAAGGGCACTCGCATCCGGGATCGCCCACTATCAGGAGGTCGGCGTACTCTGTTGCAGACTGCAGTGATGCTATCAGCTCCGCGTCCGCATTCCAGATGCCTATGCCAATGCGAGCGTGCCTGGATTTGGCTCGTTCCTTCAAAGAGCTAATGAATATTGAATCCATACTTACCTGGCAAGATGCTCTTTCAGTGAATGCCAGTCACGCACTCCTTTTCGAAATCAAAGAGCACAGTTTCTTCAGCGTTCACTTTATCCTCACTTCCGCTGCGAATGATGAGTTTCTTCTCCTCCGTCACACGGCCAATCACCCTGGCAGTCAGCCCGCGCCTCTCGAAGACCTCCAAAACAGTGGACGCGTTCTCCGGTTTTGTGGTGACTACAAAACCCATTCCAGGATACATCTTCAGCCAAGCTCCAAGATCCAGGCCGGGTGGGACGGCTATTGCCTCAACATCCACCACGGCTCCTGCGTTGCTCGTCTCCAGAAGCATTCCCAAAGTGCCCAGGAGCCCCGGATTGCTGATGTCTTTTCCTGCCTTAACCAGGCCTCTTTCTCCCAGCTCCTGCATGCATCCCAGTTGGGTGAGAAGCGTCTTGCTGTCCTTGAAGCTCGTGGTGTCGAAGTTGATGGCAAACCTGGGATGAGGCTTGCCATCCATATCGGCGGCTGCCACAACCACATCACCCGGCTTTGCGGTGCTGCTCAAGATGACGCCGCTCTTCTTTGCCTTTCCCAAAATAGCCACATCAAGAGCGCTGTATGGCGTGTCGGGATGCAGGTGCCCGCCGATGATGGGCACATGAAACTTCTCGATTCCCTTCTTCATGCCCCGTAGAACCCTTTCCGATATCCTCTCGTCACCCACTGAGAGCACATCTACCATTGCCACAGGCCAGCCTCCCATGGCCGCAATGTCGTGCACGTTGACCAGAACTGAGCAATAGCCAGACCACTCAGGGTCGACCTCCATGAGTTTGGACCAGATGCCGTCTGCAGCTAGGAGCATGACCTCATCTCCATCATCAATAACAGCTGCATCTTCTCCAAAGGAGGCAATGATCCGCTCTGACTCAATCGGAAAAAACTGCATGATGCTGCCTATCTGCTTCTTGCGAGTGATGCCAACAAATCCTCGCAGCTCGGATGCCAGTGACTCCAGATTCATCCTGGGATAGTTGTGGCTTTCATCAAAAAAAGATGACGCTTTAGGCAATGATGGAATGGATGTGAGCCGCAAGGTTCATAAACTCAGGCTCCAACTAAAAGTTCCCGCGTTTTGGAAGGGTCGTTCCTTCACAAGAAGACGGCTCCAGTGGAAATATATAGCAAAGAATTTTTTAGAGTTTCTTCTGGTATCGAAAAACCCAAACTGCGTAAATAATACTAATACATATATCGACATCTCTTTGCTTGAAACGATATTTTCCGCCAAATCACTTCATTTGAAGCAGAGGGGTTTGATAGTAATAATTTTTTGTAAGTTGTGAGAAATGATCGTCAAGTGACCCGTTTTCTAGAAAAATGGCAAATGGGTAGAGAAGACCCATCTCCTTCAGGGGATGGGATGAATCGCATCCCTTTCATTACTTTCGCGCCGCCCAGATACAACTATATCTACCTTAACGGCAATCTCTTGGCAACCGTTAACCTTCAGACTCGCTTGGTCGGGAATACAAGTCAGTTGCCTGTACCATGTACCCCGTAAAGTCGAACTTGGGTTGGGCAACAACGTAGTAGGCGCGGACTGCGTCGAATTCATGCCTGTGGAGAACCTGAAGGCGCTCTATGAATCCTGGCGTAACCTTAAACCCCTTTGAAGAAAACGTCACACAAGATCATATTGACCGAAGACCCATACTCCAAAGCTGCAATCGAAGCCGCCCTCTTTGCCTCAGGCCGAACTCTGACCCCCAAAGAGCTGTCGGACATCTCCGGGCTCACTGAAGAGCGAGCGGCGGCCCTTGCCGACGACCTCGCCGCGGAGTACTCCCTTCGCAGTTCCGGAATCGAGATCAAGAAGATAGGCGAGGGCTATTCAATGCAGGTTCGCTTCGGCCTGGCAGGCAAAATCCTCTCGTTCGCCCCAAAGGAGATCGAGGCTCCGTTGATTCGAACTCTCGCCATCATCGCCTACAAGCAGCCCATCAAGCAGAGTCACCTTGTGGAGATCCGGGGAAACAAGAGCTACGATCACGTCAAAGAGCTTGAGAAGAGAGGCCTGATCAACTCCGAAAAGCAGGGGCACACCAAACTTCTCACAACCACCCGGGGCTTTGCCGACTATTTCGGCATCAGCTCTGCCAACCCCCAGGCAATCAGAAGAGCTCTGCTCAAAGACAAGAGGCTTGTCGGCGTCACACCAATGTTCGAGAGCCTTGCTCTGCGCCTGGCTCTCGACTACATCGTGGTCAACCCTTACAAGCCCGATGCTGAAGACCTGGAGAAGCTCAAGGAGATTGAGCTGCTCGTGCTCTCTCCCGGCTACACCGACAGGGTAAAACAGCACTACTCCGGCCTGATGCTGGAGGCTGGCGCGCGAACGCTTTCCCAGCTCAAGGAGAGCGCAGAGAGAATTTGCCTGGAAGCTGGAGCCGGAGACGTCGAGCCGCTGGCAGCCGAGATTGATTCTCTGCTCAAAAGGTTCCGGAAGAGGGCAAACTCTGCACGGCCCATCAAGCCGCTCACGCCAATGATCGAGGAGATCGCCAGGGATCTGCGCCTGGCAGTGCAGGAGGACGGCATCACTGCTGCGCCCGATTCTTCCGGGCTGGAGGCCGAGATCCTGGTTCCCGTGCACCAGCCCTACGACATGGACATCCTGGAGCGAATCGTGCAGCGTTGCGAGAAGATCCTGAGTGGGAAGGCGTAGAAGAATAATTAACAACATATTATTTTATATTGTATGCGGAAGGTCTCGCAGCTTAAGAGGACCGGGAAAGAGGAGCTTGACTTGGGGCAATGTCTGATTTGTGGGAGAAAACAGACAATAGCCATAATTATCGATAGTATTATATCCACCAACCAGCTTCATCACAAAACGTAAAAATATAGAATATAGAAATCTGTGGTTGGTGGGAGGGAGATGATGATATTTCATAAAAAGGAGTGCTTACTGTCAGGTTTATTTGTTCTCATTATGTTGACCAACTGCGCCGGAGCTGCGACCCTAAACGTCCCAAGCGGCTACGCCACCATCCAGGCTGCAGTCGATGCCGCCAGTGCAGGCGACACAATCGTAGTCCAGGGCAGGACCTATTACGAAAAGGTGGTCGTGGACAAGCGGCTCACGCTTCTGGGCATCGGCTCGCCGGTGGTGGAAGCCGGTGGGTCCGATAGCGCCATCACGCTCAACGCCGGCGATTGCATCCTGCAGGGATTCGTGGCACGTAATAGTCTGAATGGAATCTGGGTGAAATCGTCAGGCAACACCATATCGGGCAGCACTGCCACCGGCAACTTCAGGGACGGCATCATCATCGAGTTCTCCAACAGCAACACTATCTCGGGCAACACTGCCACCGGTAACAAAAACGACGGCTTCTATCTTGATTGCTCTTACGACAACACCATCTCGGGCAACACTGCCACCGGCAACTTCAGGGACGGCATCCACCTAGCGTCCTCCAGCGGCAACACCATCTCGGGCAGCACTGCCACCGGCAACTTCAGGGACGGCATCATCATCGAGTTCTCCAACAGCAACACTATCTCGGGCAACACTGCCACCGGTAACAAAAACAACGGCTTCTATCTTGATTGCTCTTACGACAACACCATCTCGGGCAACACTGCCACCGGCAACTCACAGAAAGGCATCCACCTAGCGTCCTCCAGCGGCAACACCATCTCGGGCAACACTGCCACCGGCAACTCAGAGCACGGCATCGGCCTTGTGTCCCACAGCGACAACAACCGCGTATCGGGCAACACCGTCACCGAAAACCACCTGCACGGCATCTGCCTCTGGTCCTTCAGCACCAAAAACACCATCTCGGACAACACTGCCCGCGACAACTACCAGCACGGCATTTGCCTTGATTCCTCCAGCGACAACTCCATACAGAACAACACCGCCAACAGCAATTCAGAGAACGGCATCTTCCTCGGTTACTCCAGCAACAACAACCACATATCGGGCAACACTGCCACCGGCAACTCCGACCACGGCATCTGCCTTGTATCCTCCAGCGACAACAACATCTCGGACAACACCGCCAATGACAACCACGCAACCGGCATAAGCCTCGATTCCTCTAGCGGTAACACCATCTTGGACAACAACGCCAATGACAACCACGCAATCGGCATAAGCATCGATTCCTCTAGCGGTAACACCATCTCGGGCAATACTGCCACCAGCAACCAGAATGGCATCCACCTCGCATCCTCCAGCGACAACACAATCTCGGGCAACAACGCCAACAGCAACAAATACAATGGCATCAACCTCGATTCCTCCAGCGACAACAACGTCTCAGACAACATAGCGACCGATAACACCAATGATGGCATCGTCCTCTATAGCGCTAGCGACAACACTATTTCTAAAAATATCGTTACCAAAAATGCATACGGCATCAACCTTCAAGTCTCCAGCAACAATAACATCATTACTGGCAACACTAATGCCGATAACGATCGCAGCATCAACCTTGACTCATCCAACGGCAACACCATCTACCTTAACACATTCAACAGCGTCTACAATGCATGGTCGAACGGTGTCAACAATTGGAACTCCACCACGTCTGTGACCTTGGTTCACAACGGTCGGACCCTCACGGGCTTTCTTGGCAACATCTGGTCCGACTACACGGGCTTTGACTGCGACCACGACGGAGTCGGCGATACGCCCTACAGCATCGCACCCAGATCTGAAAAAGACCTTCATCCTATCGGCGGCAAACAGCCAGGACTTGAGGCTAATAAGATTGCAGACAGAGACGTAGCCGAGGTCGGCGACTGGATCAACTACACCATCTGGGCCAACAACACCGGTTCAGGAGATCTGACCAATGTCCAGATCGAGGACAACCTGACCAAGACCATCTGGACTGTGGGAACCCTCTTGGCCGGCAAAAATTACACCAACACCATCAGATACCTGGTATCGGTGTCCGACCTGCCCGGACCGCTGACCAACAAGCTCTGGGCCAATGCAACCAACCCCTGCGGCTATGAGATCAACAACTCGTCCATCGAGACTGTGGACATCAGTTATCTCCCGCAGATCATGGTGAACAAGACAGCGAACCTCACAGGTGGAGCGCCGTCAACCGTCCTCGACTTTTTCATAGAGGTCAACAACACCGGAAACGCCGATTTCGTTGCGGTCGAGATAAAAGATCTCCTGCCTGTGGGGCTTGATTACCTCTCAGACGATTCAGGGCTGACACCCACGAAGGCTGGCAACGAATACACCTGGAACCTGGGGTGGCTGAACTGCAGCGATTTCGTGAGCTTCAACCTCACAGCGAAAATCAACGGTGACAGGTTCGGATATCTTGTCAACTCTGTCAACGCCAGTGGCGATACCGGTTACCGCGATCCGGTCAATTCAAGCGCAACAGTCAGCGTCCTGGCAAGCGAAGCCAATATTTCTGTCACCAAATCAGCCGACCCCACTTCCGGATCGAAGGGATCGCCAATCAACTTCACGCTAACGGTGACCAACAGCGGCTCAGCCGCGCTCCCGCATGTCTTCGTGAGCGACCTATTGCCTGCAGGCCTGACCTATGATTCGTCCAACGGAGGAGCGAACAATGGCCAGTACGTTAACTGGACGGACGCGGGGCCGCTAGCTTCTGCCGCATCTCGCACTCTCTTGATCAAGGCCACGATCGACGGCTCAGTCTACGGAACTCTCACAAACCAGGTGAATGCCACCGGCACTCCAGAGCACGGCGAGCCGGTCAACTCCAGCGCCTCGGCAAGCGTCCTGGCGAGCGAAGCCAATATCTCAGTCACCAAATCTGCGGATCCCACATCCGGCTCGAAGGGATCTCCAATCAACTTCACTCTGACGGTGACCAACAACGGCTCAGCCGCGCTCCCGCATGTCTTCGTGAGCGACCTTCTCCCAACAGGCCTGACCTACGACTCATCCAGCGGCGGGACGAAGAACGGACAGTACGTTAACTGGACGGACGCGGGACCGCTAGCTTCTGCTGCATCTCGCACTCTCTTGATCAAGGCCACGATCGACGGCTCAGTCTACGGAACGCTTGCCAACAAGGTGAACG